>ERZ827458.61-NODE-61-length-198683-cov-52.547833_pt1 | contig 198683 bp, 159 predicted proteins | sample MGYA00519706_ERZ827458 | MGnify/ENA primary metagenome ERZ827458 (study PRJEB31778, sample SAMEA3449309) | human gut metagenome | biome: human gut; feature: human-associated habitat; material: faeces | place: United Kingdom | collected 2010/2012 ... | reverse complement strand
TTCTCTAAATTATCATTTATCGCATGGTTAAGAGCAATTTTTTGATGCAAATTTTCCCAAATATCTGCGATGTTTCTTTGAACTTCAATATCTGGAAATATGAACGTAATAGATGCTATATCCGATGGATTGATAGAGGGATATGCGGAAACTGCCGTATCCGCAATGTTACCAACGTATTCAGTTATTGAGGGTTGAGTGAGTAAAAGATACAAATATCTTGCATCTATTTCTTTTTCATACTTTTCTTTTATGTCAATAGTTACAAACCCTGTTGACACAATGAGATTGTTTTTGGGGGAACGAAGTATACCGTAATGTCTTAAACGAGGTCTGACGGTTGAATATATAATAGTTTTATCGGTAACTTTGCGCTGAGCACGACTGGGAGCATCGCTAATATTCAAAATTGATGTTCCTGAAATTACATTTTCTGTAATACTGCTTGTATCAAGATATTCTATAGTAGAAAACGTGTCGTCCTTGCCTATACAAATTTTATTGAAGTCTGCAATTTTTCCAAGTTTATATTTTCTCGATTCCATCTTTATTTCTCCTCGTTTTCTAATTCTTCGTTATTCAAAAGATACTCATATTCCGTTCCTTTCAAACTTTCAGGGTCATACTCTTTCCGATAATCCAATATGTATGAATGTATTATGCCGGGATAGGTATAGAAATAGTGGCGGCATACGTGCTTGAACAGTTGTAGCATACGTTCATTGCCAAGAAAGCTGAACATATAATCAAGCAGAAGCTCTACTTCGTTTTGCGTAGCTTTGCGACGGCAGATGTCGTTCACCAACGGTGTGTAGTCAACCACCGCCATATCAGCAAGCCCTTGTATCTGCTCGGCAATCCCTTTTATGCTTTCCAATAAGCAGTCATAACCATCAATGTTGTCATTGCTATTCTTTGTATTCATTGTCTGTCCTGCTTTAAAATTCCCATTTCAAATCGGTAATTGTAATTACCGATTTGGAGCGGATGATAGTTATTCGTCATTTTCCTAGCATATTATTGACTTCCTTGTCAAAGTCGGAATCTATGCGTTGTGTACGATTGAATATGTCGTACTCACTTTCTGCTTTTGCTTTTGCTTGCGCTGAGGATATACGCCCTTTGTCAGGCAAGATTTTATAATCATTGAACGTCAGAAACTTGTTTACGCTTGCGGCGAATTGCTCCATAGTGAAAGGGTTTTGACGCTCAATTTGATTTTCTATATAGTCAAAATAAGAAGTTACCGTGCGCTCCAGTTGTCGGATTTGTTTTTCGTCCAAATAATTTTTCGCAATTGATACATCCGATTTGAGTATTCGTCCTTTGGGAGAGTTCTTCCACGTGGTCAGCCCCATGTGTTCTTTGGTATGGTCTGCCTTGGTGTAGATGATTTCTGCTGCCGTCTGTCCGGTAATTGCATAGTGGAAGCGGTTTTGCACCATTGCGTAAAAATCCTTTGTTGTCGGAGAGTTACGGTCATAGTCTGTACTGCATTCGGCATAAATGTCCGTAATCTGTTGCCAGATGCGCCGTTCACTCGCACGAATTGAACGTACTCTTTCAAGCAACTCGCGGAAATAGTCTTTGCCGAACACGGCCGTTCCTTGCTTCAGTCTGTCATCATCCAATACGAAACCTTTACGAATATATTCATTCAGTATCTTTGTTGCCCATTGGCGAAAACGAGTGGCTTTCAGCGAATTGACACGGTAGCCAACTGCAATAATGGCATCAAGCGAATAAAAGGTTGTTGAGTAATTCTTGTTGTCTGCGGCAGTTGTTTCCATTTTGGAAATAACTGCATCCATCTGAAGTTCTCCTTCCTCAAAGATATTTTTCAGATGTTTGCTGATTGCTGGGACTCCAACCCCAAATAGTTGAGCCATTGCCTTTTGGGTACACCAAATCGTATCGTCTTTGATGATGACCTGCACTTTGCCCTTTTCTTCGGGCATATTGTAAAGTAGAAATTGTATTTCGTTTGCCATGATGCTTATTCTTTAATGTTATTGAACTGCAGGCTGTCAAGTTGCCTCATTATCTCTGCTTCCAATCGGCGGCTTTCAGCAAATTGTTCGGCAAGCGTCCGTTTATACTCATCCATCCGGGCATTAAATTCCTCCTCCGTTATATCCACATAGTCAATCTTGATGTCGAAATACTGCCCTGCTGAAAGACTGTAACCTTTCTCCTTGATTTCATCATAGGTTACTGCTACCGAGAAATCGTCTACGGCCTCCTTGTTTTGGAATGTATTGACTATTCGGTCTATCTCAAAATCGCGGAGACGACGTTTTTGATTGTTCCCTTCTTTATACTCCTCACCTAATTTACTGGCATCAATCAAGATGACCTTGTCGTGATTGGCCGACTTATCGAAAAAGATTACCGATACGTTGGTTCCAGTTGTAGCGAATACATTACTCGGCATGGAAACCACGCCATACACCCATCGCTCGTCCACTACTCGCTGTAAGATACGCTTCTCCACACCGCTCTTGGCTGTGATGAAACCAGTTGGAATGACAATGGCAGCCTTACCTGTTGGCTTTAAGGAATTAAGCACATGCTGTATGAAACAAGTATAGATAGCCATCTTTGGTTTCATCGGGTCAACCTTTTTCACCGCATTGGGCACTCCCGCCCAAAAGCGGATGGTATCGGATGCCAATGTGTCGCGATACTCAGGGAAATCGAGCTTGAAAGGTGGATTGGAAACTATGAAGTCGAACTTGCGTAACACGCCGTTACTTTCCTTATGCGATGGTTCGGTGAGCGTATTGCCTTGCACGACATTGGGAAGCGAGGCTGCAAAGTTGTTAAGAATCAAATTCAAGCGAAGCATTTCCGAAGACTTCTCCGAAATGTCTTGCGAGAAAATAGTGCAGCGTTCTTCGCCTATTTGATGTGCCAGTGCCATAAGCAATGTGCCTGTTCCAGCCGAAGGGTCATAACAGGTCACGCCGCGCAAGTCGGTGTTTTCGCCGACTAACAGGCGTGCCATCACTTGTGCAATGGCACGTGGCGTGTAGTATTCAGCGTATTTTCCGCCTCCTGCGTTGTTGAACCCCTTTAGCAGATGTTCGAAAATGTGTGAGAAGAAATCGTATTTCTCGTCAAAAACATCTTCAAAGTTGAATGAAGCCACATTGCGCATCAGCGACTTGGCAAACTCGTCACGTTTCTGCGTATCGGTGACGTAGGTTGTCAGCGGAAAGAAGATGTTGACTTTGCTCTTGCCTGATGTGGTGACAGAGAATGTCTCGGCATTGAGCGAAGCAATATCTACCAATGTAGCATCGAGCAAAGTGGAGAAATCGCCCTTTGTAGCAGAGTTATAGAGGTGCGACAACGTATGTTCTGGCTTCAAGCGTGGCACGGAATGTGGCAGATAGCTAAACAAATCTTCCACTTCCTCTTCGGTGAATGTGTCATACTCGGCATCCCACTTTTCCGCTTTTGACAAACGTTCCCCATGCATCGGATCACGCTTGGCTTCATAGCCAAACTTGTCATTGAAGAACTTATAGAGGAACATTTCTGTCACAATCTTGTACTCACTTCCTGTTCCTGCCAATCCGAAAGCTCCAGTGGTGCTTTTAAGAGAATCGATAAGGGCTATTGTAGCCTCTGATATGTTGATATTACCCATATACTTAATAAGCGTAGTTGCGTTGTTGTAAATACTCTGTTGTGATCAAGTTACTCAGATACTTGCGATCTTTGATGTCTGCCCGTATCTTCATTGCTATTAGTTCCTTGCCTATGATAGACAGTACATCCTGACCAAAAGCTGGTTCGTTGTCAAGAATGTTGATGTCAAGGAACAGCCGTCTATCAATCTCGTCTTTCATCTTTGCTAGGTTCTCAGCAATCTCGTATTCGTGTGCCGATATGATGGGACGTTCACGTTTTTGGTTCTGCTCCTCAATGCGCTTATGAATACGGACAAACCGTTCATCCCCCTTATACTTGCGTTTAAGGATGTTGTTGCGGCGATTGATTTCGCGTATTTTCTTCATCACCTCGTCCATATATTGAATGCTTGCCTTGGCATCCTCGGTGCTTTGCGGCACAAATCCTTTCTTGCGGAAATATTCACGGAACTCATCGGCAAGGATAACGTATCGTTCTTCTTTAGTATCGAAATTCGCCTCAAACTCTACCTGTACCCGCTCGCAACGTTCCCGAATGTCATTGACAACAATTCGCAACTCTTCGGGTATTCCTTTCTTGAATTCAAATTCTAATACCGAAAGAGCCACATTGATAATGCCGGAAACATCAGCCTTATGCTCAGTACTTTCAAAAAGATTGATGCGTTCAATGCGGTGTGTTACCTCTGTGATAAGGGAGGGTATTCTTCCCATAGGGAGCGAAGCAAGTTTCTCTTTGGTTTCTTCATCGCCAAAAGAACGCACTTGATTGATGATTGCTTTGGCATCGGAGAGCGTGTTGCGTAACTCATACAGACTATCCTTATTCTCTATCTCGTCTATTTGCTTGCGGAACTCCTCCACATTGTCAACAGTGAAATTGAAAAGCACACTCTTTATTTCTTTTATCTTGGTTTCTACATCTTCTTTGCTAACCAAAATGTCATTGGCAATATTTTCGGTGTGCGTGTTATCCGATTCATCCGAAGTGCGGTTTAGTTCTCGCAGATAACGGTCATTGGTTGCATCAAAGTTTTCTTTGATGTCTACAAAGTCCACGACATAGCCATATTTGAAATCATGATAAGGGCGGTTTACCCTTGTAAGGGCTTGCAGTAAATCATGTCCATCGAGAGAGCGGCCCAAATACAATTTCTTCAAACGTGGCGCGTCAAAGCCAGTAAGAAGCATCTTGTTGACAATGAGGATATCTATCTCTTGCAACTTCTTGAAACCTTCGATATACTCCTTGCGTTCCTGCTTATCGCCCTCGTCATGCAGAATGAGCGATGCTGTAAGTGGTTTGTAGTTCCCATATTGGAGCATCAGTTCTGCCGCCATATACATTTGTTGCTCTTGGTATTTACTAACCTTACTTGCAATGTTGAAGCGTTCCAGCCAAAGACGGTATAGCTCTCTTGCTTGTGGATTTGTTCGACATACTATCATTGCGCCCACTGTTTCATCATTTTGTTCTTTTCGGAAGCGGCGGAAGTCAGATATGATATAATCCAACAGAGCATTCAGGTAGCTTTCGTGTTCCATGATTTGATTACGGTCGATGTCGGACTTCTTAACTTCCACATTACCGGCCAGCTGGTCGAGGATGTTTTCAATCTTCTCCTTATAGACAGTTTCGACAGGTTCGCGCATCAGCTTGCAGGTGTAGCCATCAGCAATGGACTTGTCGTAATAGTAAGTGTGGATATAGTTGCCAAACACGCGCCACGATTCACGTTCTTCTTTTAGCAACGGCGTCCCTGTCAATGCAATTTTGACTGCGCTTTGGTCTGCTTCCAAAAGGTTTGCCAAGAAACTGCCTTGTGGGTTATACCCTCGGTGCGCTTCATCAACGAAGAAGATACGCTGTAGATTGGTGCTGTAACTATCATCAACCATCACCTTGGTTTTGTCCTCTTTGAACTTTTGGATATTTACTACCATGATTTCAGGCTTTCCCTCATCATTGCCTGTTACTTCCCTATTTGCTATGTCATCCATCAGCTCCTTGCGGCTCTTGGCGTTGTGGACTACAAGCCCACGGGCGGCAAATTCATCCGTAGCTTGTTCCATCAAGTCGATACGGTCAACTATGAAATAGAACTTTGCCACCACATTACGCTGTGCAAAATAGTCAGTTAGACTTTTCACGCTGTAATATGCGAGTGCAGTCTTTCCGCTGCCTTGCGTATGCCAAATGATACCGCTTTTCACACCTCTTGTCAAGGCGTTGCGGATGGCATACGAAGCAAACAACTGCTGATATCGCATTACATGTTTTTGTAATTGAGTACCCTGTGTACCATCATCCAATTCGATTTTGCGTTCCACGTATGCGAACCCATAACGTAGCAAGAATAAAAATCTCTCCTTGCTCAACATGGAAGTAATGATGCGGTTTGTCGGTGTAGTTGCAGATTTATTGGTTTGGTATTCTTGCAGGTTCTTAATGACTATGCAGTTGCGATGTTTCAGCACCTTATTCTCCATTTCATCAGTGATTTCCCGATAAGGATAATCTAATACATACCGTTTGTCCTCCTCACGGAACACGTTGAAAAATGCCTTCTCTTTAGCCGTGCAGCAATAAAATGCTCCTTGTATAGGCACACGACTATCGGTGTCATACTCTTGGTTGTTGGAGAAAATCATCAGTTGGGTGATGTTGAAGAAGCGGCGGAAGCACGACTTGCTCATTCGCTTGTTGATGCGCTCCCTTTCCGCCAAAATACCTTCACGGTTGTTCGGCTTCTTGACTTCAATGAAAGCAAGAGGAAGACCATTTACAAAACAGGTGATGTCGGGACGAAACTCATCTTCTGTATCTTCATTCTCACAAGTAAATTCCGTAGTTACATGCCAATCGTTGTTTTCGGGATTTTCAAAATCAATAAGTTTCGTACCGCTGTTTGCTGAAAGCAACTGGTAAAATTCACGCCCTAAATCATCGTTATTGGCAATATTCACTATTTTGGCATACAATAGTGATGCTTCCGAACCTGACAACCCGGGATTAAGGCGTTTAACTGCTTTCAAGAAAACGTCAATCAAGATATTTGTCTTTGTGTCATAGGCACAGATGTTATCCAAATAAGTATATCCCAACTTGCATAGATGGAGTGCTGCCGGAACTTGTACTCTGGTATTTTCATTAAATTTGTTATTGCCCATAATCGTACATCTTATTCAAAGTTGATAATTTCGCTCACGCTAACCTCCAGCAATTCCGATATACGTTTCAGTGTTGCCAAATCAGGTTGTGTCGTATTGGTGCACCACTTGGAAACCGTTGTTTGGTTCACGCCCAACTGTTCTGCCAACCATTTGTTGGTTCTCTTCTTTTTAACCAATACGAGCTTTAATTGATTCAAATCTTCCATATTGCCAATATAATGCTTTTGATGCAAATATAGTGATTTTACACGATAAATACATCTTGTGATCAAACATTTAATGTTATATAACTGATTTAGAGCATAGTGAGTTATGGATTACGAACAATAGAAATGATATTTTCATCAATCTCAATCTTATGCTTCCCTGTTGTTGTGCGCAAATTCTTCCTGATAGTATCAATGGTGGAATTGACAAACCATTCGCGGAATGTCTGCATAACGAATTGAGCCGTGACATCCCGGCTAATGTTATATTGGAACGCAATGTTCCAAGCGAAGTTCTTTAGTGAGATTTGGGTAACGGCTGTGCGTCGTTTAATATGGATGTTTACACTAAGAGCTTGCCGATTGGTGACAAAATACCGAACACATTCGCAGATTTGGAAAATTTCTTCTTCGCTAAAGTCAAATTGCCTGAATGTGTTTCGGGTGTATTGCATTACGGCTTGTAGCTTTTCATCTTCTTCCCTTTCTTTTTGTTGAAGATACTGCCGTTCCTCATGCTGGTATTCATAATGGAATAACTCCATCCGTTTCATTTGAATATTGTCATTGCCAGCCATAGATATAGCAGTTGCTAAATTGCAATCATCTTTAGTTAGTCGGTCAGATTGCGTAGGCTTGTGACGAAATAAAGAAGGAAGAGATATTATATGTGCCGACAGAGAGAGGCATAAATGGTAAATGAGTTTTAGAGCAACATAACAAGCTACCATAATAAAAGGGAGAATGCTTAACTGCACCCCCAAAGTGTCACTCACAGGGAATGATATTGTGGACGCCAGAAGCACCGTTACTAATTCTATTGTCCAGGACTGGAATATATGTTGCCTTTGCTTCATAACTATTTTTATCTATGGTTGTTTTGCAAAGGTATAACGTATTTCCGTAAAAAACGAAAGCCATAAATAAGCAGCAAAGATGCAATAACTTCATTTTATGGCGTTTGTGCAAACAAGAACATAACAAGAGAAAATACCGATGAGAAAATGAAAACATCTGCAAATAAGAAATAGATAGTTAAATAAATATAAATCCTTCTTTGCCTACATAAAGCTATGTTTCTCCTTATGCTTTTTGTATGTCGCTTACAAAACTGTCCTTATTTGTACCATAAAACTACAAGTTGCTGATATTTAATATATATAATATTTGAGGAAGTGAAGTAAGTCCGATTATCAATAGGTCTACATACAAAGAGGTTGTGTCAAAACGTTGGCACAACCTTTTTTTATGATTTATAGTCCTGTTATCTTTTCTTTTGGCTATGCTGCTTTTTTCTCATTCATTTGGTAACAAGTTGCTATCTTCCACTTGTATCGGTTTATAAATGGCCCAATAAGCATAGATTTAGCAAATGTAATAAGTCCCTTTCCTGCTTTTCGCAGTTTTGCACACATCTTTTTGATATTAAAAGCTATGGCAAAGAAGGCAAAGTCCATTTTCACCTTGTCTTCTCCCACATGCCGGAACCTCCTGTATGCCATGTTGTATTTCATTTGTCCGAAAACAGCTTCCGGTTCTATGCACCGCCTGCCTCTATGTCTGACTCCTTTTTCTGAGAGCAACCTTTCCCGTGCCTGCCGTTTGTATTGGTTTAACCGGTGGTTGACTTCTATAATACGGTTTCCCCGTGCTTTAAAACAACTTCCATGCAAAGGACAGACTTCGCATCTTTGTGCTTTATACCGGGCACTTTCGGTGGCGTATCTGCTCACTGTTTTGTCACGTCTGGTTCCTATGCGGTTCATATGTTGCCTCATCGGACAAACGTAATAATCCTCCCCCGCATTGTAATGGAGACTTTCCGCATGGAACGGGTTGGGAGTATAACGGGGACGCTGCTCTTTATGGAAGTAGTTGTACTTGACAAAGGCCTCTATCCCATTTTCCTGCATGAACCGGTAATTTTCTTCCGAGCCGTAACCGGAGTCTGCCACACCGATACCCGGTAAGCGGTTATAGCGGTGCCGGAAGGAGTCGAAGAAAGGGATCAGGGTCAGCGTATCAGTAGGGTTGGGAAACAACCGGAAGTCTATGATGAATTGGTTTTCAGTACCTGTTTGTAAATTATACTCGGGCTTGGGCTGCCCGTTCTTCATGGCGTCTTCTTTCATGCGCATGAATGTGGCACCGGGATCGGTCTTGGAATAGGAGTTACGTTCTCCAACGACTTCAAGGTGATTGTCGTATTCCATCAGCTTGTCACGATACCCTTCAAGTGCCCTGACTTGTTTCTTCTTTTCGCGCAGGGTTTTCTTTTGTTCCTTGTCCTGTGTTGCAGGCTGGTGTTCCAGGACTTCTTTAAGTTCATCCACTATGTTAGAGAGCATGGAGGGAGTCAACTCCACGGATGTGTCTTTTACGGAGTTCTCCTGTACAATGGCTTCATCCACCTGCTCCAGAAGGATGCGAATCTTATTCATCAACCTTGTGCGGTTCTATTCGATGCTCTTATGCCAGACAAAAGTATATTTGTTGGCCTTGGATTCAATCTTGGTGCCGTCGATATATTCCACGTCAAGACTGATGAACCCCTTGTCGGCAAGGACAAGGACCAACTGCGTGAAGACGTTGTTTATCTCCTCCTTTACACGGTTACGAAAACGGTTGATGGTTATGAAATCCGGATGCTCATGACCGGCAAGCCAGGTATAATGGATGTCACGCAAAAGAAGCTTCTCTATTTTGCGACAGGAATAGATATTATTCATGTAGGCGTAGATAATTACCTTGAGCATCATTTTAGGATGATAAGCTGAGCGCCCCGTTTCTTTATAAAGCTTCTTGAAATTATCAAGATTGAGACTGTCAACAACTGCATTGACTATGCGGACAGGATCGTCCGCAGCTATGTTTTCATCAATTCTTTGTGGAAAAAGAACCGTTTGGTTGGGAATGTAAGGACGAAAATTTAACTTTGCCATAACGAAAAACTTTATGCCTAGAGTTACATAAACTTTGGGTAATAACAAAGTCTTGGCTTTGCGCATAAAAAAGGTTGTGCCAACGTTTTGACACATCTCTTACAGTGGGTGGTGGGTAAGTATGGTATTTACAATTCTTCAAACTTTTGAACGAACTCATTAACGATAGATACCATACGCTCAATATATTCTTTACGCTTCTGAGGAGAAATTAGTTTGTATGTTGATGTACCCTCAAAATTGCTAAAGCAAAATTCGAGGTCGCCTCCCGACTTTGGCTCAAAATATTTCCAATAAAGCCAAGATTCATTACTCCCCTCCGGTTCATCTATTTCAGTTAGAGCCTTTACTTTTCTCTTAATTTCCTTTGTGTATTTTCCGTTTGTTTCACATACACCATAACAAATATAATCATCATAATCACAATTTATTCCTAACGGAATTCCTGACTTTGAAGTAAAGCACAAATCAAAACAAACTTGTCTTTTGCGTGGTCCACCATGAACTGCATCATCTATCAATTCGTTGTCTATTGCTTCTGTTGTAGTGTATCCTGCCAAAACCAATGCGTCTGATAACTCTTTCCAAAAGTTGCAAATTGTATGCCACTGAATATGCTTGAAATTCTTAATCAAGAACATTGCACTTTCTAAGTTATCTGAATTTTTACCGACAATGTTCATAAGTTCTATTCTTTCAGAAACGGAGGATTCGTTATTCGTCATTTTTTGTAATAGGTTTATATATTGATTTATTGATTCCCGAAGTATTGGCTTCGCATAGCTTTCTTTTGCGCACTCTTTGAGCCATTCGATTATTTCAGAGCCATAAGAGATACATTGTACTTTTTCCACAAGTTCTGGGTATTTTCCGCTGGTTGAAACACTTTCTTCAGACGGTTCGTGCTGGTCGAGCGTAAGATAATATATGTTTATATTATCCTTTGAATACCCTTCTTCTATGGCTTCACGGTAATACTTTTCAAGTTGTCCTTCTTCTTCGTGGTTACTATCCAATGCGTCTATCTTGTTCTCGATAATTACAGCAAACTCATTTCCTTTACGAATAAAAATGTCAATATCCTTAAACTCCGATGGGTTTAAGAAGTTGGGAGTTATTGATATTTCGGCATCGTCCACTTGCATATTACTTTCGACCACACGAAGAAACAAGGATAGGAATGTGTTGCCCATTTTGTGTGGTGCTTTTGGGTCAAGCAAAACAGAGATAAACCGAGAGTGCAGGTTTACTTCATCTCGTTCGTTCAGCAAAATGGAAAACAGATTGAATATTTCCTCTTTATCTTGGCGTTCAAGAAGTTTCAAACGCAAGATATTAACTTGCTTGAGAAGAAAAACAACGTTATTCATAAGAGAACTACTAAAATTGAAAGTACTTTATTCATGTCTTTAAGGATTTGTTTTTAGACAATTAGTGCTAGGAATTGCCATTGTATGTTAGCAATTTATGTAAGCGACTGGGTTTTGACTTTTAGGGTTGATTTCGTTCCATACGCATTTGCCTATGTATAGTGAGCCAGTTAATTCAGTACCCTCAAATTCATACCGATTCGACCACTTAGGATTTTCAGACTTGTACCAACGTATGGGTTGGAAAACAGCCACCACTATTCCATGCACAATGGCAAAGACAAGATTAGCATTTTCTGCTCGCTTTTTACTAAGTACCCAGTAATGACGTGCGCGGTCATAATTGTCCGCACGTTCATTACTGTCGTAGGTCTTACTGATATTGACACATATGATATGGTCGTTGGGATTAATCTTTATATACTCCATGTTAGACTATGTGTTGAAGATAAACTTCTTGATGCGTTTTACCGCTTCTTCGGTAGCTTTTTCAATTATATATTGGCAAACTTATTTGGATTTATTTTTTTCTCCCTTCTTTCCTGGACTTTCTCTAATCCCGGCATCTTTTTAGCCAATGCACTTTCTCCAGCAGGAAAATAGAGAGGAAAAACTCTATATAAGAAACTCACAATTTCACTAAAATACATAAGATCTTGCTGACTACATGTATCTTTGAGCTGAATGGTTATTGAGGGAGTGACTGTCAAACCGTGTTCTGCAAATGCGCAAGCACTGGCAAGAATAGCTTCCTGTTCTTCTTCGGTAAACATCTTGATTTTATCTGCTAACCATTCAAGTTCTCTTTGCTGAAGTGCTTGTTGCTTTTCATTCTGATGTTCCAATAGGATTGCTACATTTTCTTGTTGCTTTTCGGTCAAGGCATTTTCTAATGCTTGATTCTTTCGTTTAAGGACATTGAATTTCAGTAATGCGGCAATGTACATACAGAAATAACCTACTGCAATATCGAATATCAGAACAAGCAGATAATTGCTATTTGACTTTTGGGTATTCTCAGCCATATACTCACTGATAGGAATAACGGCAAATAGCATGATGATGGCTATTGCATAAAGCACTCTGTATCGCATTTTGTGGCTTACTTGTGGCAAGGAGGCAAACAAAAAGGCGATAATCAAAACGGCAATTATTGCACAAAGTGGAATGAAAGATGTTCCCATAGGTTTATTGCTCGGTTTGAGGATTAATTACAATGCGCCAATAGCCACCATGGTCTGCTCCTTCACGAGACAAGATTCCCATAGAACGAAGCTTTGAAATATGTTTTTCTACGGCTCGGGAGCTTATTCCTATTTTATAGGCCATTGTTTCTGCAGACATTGATGGGTCGGAAATGACGAAATCAATAATCTTTTGTGCGGTTTTCCCAATGCTTTTAGATTTGTTTTTCGAATCTCCGAACTTTTTCTCCGAACCTTTTTGCATTATCTCCGAACCTTTCTCCGAACTTTCTTGCGTATCACCAAAGGTTTCCACCGAACTTTTGCTGTTTCCACCGAACTTTTCCACCGAACTTTCTTCGTTTACAGGGTACTTTTCGAGGGTACTATTTACCCTGTTGGCTACTTCTTCAACAGGTATTCTTCCGTTTTCGCCCCAGTTCAGATTATAGAATGTGGTGTAGAAAGAGGTCGCTTCCGTTTGATATTGCGGTTCTTTTCCTTGCAGGAAATTGGGTAACTTCTCCGTAAGTTCCCGCATTTTGCGTAAGCCGGAACCACGTTTCTCCATATAGTCCAACTGTGTGAACACATCCGCAATGACGGGGTTGCGGCGCATGGAAGGCACTTTGTATATGTCACGGTCTTGAATTTGTGTACCGTCAAGCATAGCACCGGGTGATACCAGTTCTACGCGGTCATCATAAATGTCGATATGTACTTCACCACCCATCACGGTATAATCTCTATGGATAAGGTGGTTTACCAGTCCTTCAAAGATGGCACGGTCGGAATACTCGGGAAGATTTAGGCGATAATTGGGCATCTTTACCCATCCGCTCATAGTGTAGTTCTTGATGAAGTCCATGCCGTATTTCAATAGCAATACAAGGTTAGCCCGATGCTCTACGGAACTGATGGCATCATCCTTATAGAGTCCAGTCCAACGGGTACAGAAAATACGCGATTGAAATACCGTGCAGTTATCCACAAACAGTAATCCGGCATTGGTCAGTTTACCTTCAGGAGTAACCAGACCGAATGATTCCAGATACTTGTCATTCCATTCTTGATGGGTTTGCTCGCGGAATGTATTGGCCAGGATGATGAAAGAGTGCTTGCTGGCATCCACTTGGGTAGGAAGAGAATCCCATGTCATGTGCGTGCCTTTCAATACCAACGAAAGAAGTTGTTGCGAATTACACTCTACGCTTTCATTGCCCACTCGTACATATGCGGTACGTGTCCCGTCCTGATAGTAATAATAAGGTGTAAGCGTTCCTGCCTTTACTTTTACTTCAAGCAGGGTATGTCCTTCGTGTTCAATCGGAATAAGTTGTATTTCCGGCACAGGGTCAAGTCTTGCCTTAATGGTTTCGCTGATAAAGTCGGCATCGGCTTGTGGATTATTTAAACCTACAATCACTCCGTCGTCGTTCACTCCATAGAACAAACTGCCACCATCCGTATTGGCAAAAGCCGATATGGATTTAAGCCATGACTTTACTTTCTTACGTTCCAACATTTCCTTGAAATCATAAGTTGAACATTCCGCCATCAATGTATTGTTATGTATTTGCATTATTCCCTTATTATTCGTATAATATTTTAATTCTTATCACAAAGGTAATGATATTGTGATAATTTCAAACGTTTTAGCTTACAAAGAAAGCATCAAGTCAGCCAAAAGAACAGCTGTTTCCGGTTCATTCTTTTGTGCATCTTTAGGTTTCCATGCCACCACGAACCGTACAGATGCGGATTTCACCTTGTAACCTCTTTGTTCCCATTCGGATAATGTATCCTGCATTTTTGATGACAACTTAGCTATGGGTTTATCAGGCAATGAACTATACAAAAAGAAATTACTGTGAGTCAAGGAGTCTCCTCCTCTCAATGCCAAGATTTCTTGTTTTCGTTCTTTGAAGAATCCCAAATTGACATCTTTGTGAGAGAGTTGCAGTACAATTTCTTCAGGCATGTCATATTGTCGCTGATCCATAAGATATCGGTCTGCACTCAAATGATTGAAACAATCACCGTTTGTATGTATGAACAGCCTGTTTTTCGCACGGGTTATTCCTACGTAATATCGACGCATCAGATGGGCATCCTTTACATAATTGTCGGATATGAGCATATACACATCGTCAAACTCTCTGCCTTTGGCCTTGTGAATAGTTGATACCACAACGTCGGCTCCTGATACGTCGCAGAAGTCTTCCACCGACGACTCAAATACAAATTCTTTGAAGTCACTGAAATATTTAGTCTTGTTGGTTTGTTCAAACTGTTCCACACAACGTTTCACATACATCAAGCTTAGACTCCTGTCATAAGTAGAGAAGGTGTTATGCTTGGCTTCTTCCCACAGCTCTTCCGTGATTAACGGTGTTTTTATCCGCTTGTTTATATACCTCAGGAAATATCTCATTTCGGCCATATTCCAAAAACGTAGGCCGTCCATTGATTGTATCAGTTTACTGTTTATGCCATGTTTCCGCAAAAGAGCCATCAGGATAACGGCCTCTTCATTTGTTTGGGTCAGTACACAAGAAGTTCCTTTATCCCTATGTTGAAGCAAGTTTTCGACGAGCGGCTGATACATATATTCCGATTGATAGCGTATCACTTCAACCCAACCCTTTTCTTTTCTCATGGAGATAATTGGTGTACTTTTTATCCTTTTATGTATGTTTTTCAAGAATCCGTTGGCAAAATCCACCGGCTGGCGCGCACTGCGGTAATTTTCGGTCATTTCGACAAACGTGCTTCCGCTTTCTTGTGCCAGTCGGTACATATAACCGGAATCGGAACCGCGGAATTCATAGATGTTCTGGTCATCGTCTCCCACTGCTATCACACGCATCTCCTCATTATTAGTCATTAAAGCCTTTACAAGCGCATGCTCTTCAGCTCCCATATCCTGAGCCTCATCTATGACTAACACCGTCTTGCCAATCTTATTGGGTTCCACTTCTCCTTGACATATCATCTCGGCTGCATTTGAAACGACATTTCTTGATTCTTCAAGATTTCCTATCCGTCCCAATAGGTCGAAACAATAGGAGTGGAATGTTTTTATTTCGACAAAGTGGGCGGCGTTGCCTATCAACTCTATGAGCCTTTGTTTGAATTCCGTAGCGGCTGCCCTTGAAAAGGTCAGCATCAGGAGCTGTTCGTGTTTCACATCTTCAAGTAGCAGAAGTGAGGCCAGTTTGTGGACCAATACACGTGTCTTTCCACTACCTGGGCCGGCTGCGACTACAATGCAACGTGAACCCTTATCGGAAATAATATCCATTTGCCGTTTGGATAATTGTCCGAACAATTGTTTGTACTTCTGTGGTGTCAAGTTACGTTGTATCTCGTTTGCTCTGTCTCCTTTGAAATATTTTATGACAAATTTTCTGTAGTCCATTTGGAAATAGTCCTGAACATATTGCAAGGCTGCATGATAATCTCTTACCATCAGATTGGCATATTCGCCTACAATATGCACTTGCTGGATTTTCAACTTGTAGAATTCGTTGAGCATCCGATAGTCGTCTTGCTTGTATCTCGACTTGTTGTCCTTTATTCTTTGGATATTCATGGCATTATAAAGTACCAAAAATCCGCCTTCAAGTTTTAGTGAACCGATTTTCGACAAATACAGAAGTGCTTCTTCCACGTCTTCTAATTGAATGTCATCAAGTCCGCCAAAAAGGGATTGGGAATTTGATTTTATTCGGTTCAGAAGCTCTACTACGGAGAACTGGATGGCTTTGTCGAGTGCATTCTTTTTTTCTGCATCAAAAGCTAATTTGTATAGCCATTCCACGGCAAAGCGACTTATTTCCAATCGTTTCTCAAATCGCCTGATAGTGGATTCTAGGTCTGCCTGACGACTTATCTCCATGTTACGAGCCGCATCTTCTTTTTTACGCGTATATCCCTTGACGGTGAGGAAATAGAGTAGTGTCCGGATATCTTTTTCTTTGGATGTATTGATGCCATCGTTCACTGCATTTTCATTCAGTTGCTTGCATGATATTCGTAAAGTTCCGTCGGGAATATGATTAAGGATGTATTGTTCAAGTTTTGCAAAGCGTTCGAGGAGAATTTGTGACTTTCGTTCCGAATCACCTGCATCCTGCAAATAGGCAGATATATCTTTACTGTCTGCCAATATACCTTCCTGTCGCATGCGCTCCACTACAGATATAACATCTCTTTTGCTTAGTCCCAAAATGTCTGCTAGATAATCGATTCGTGATTCTGCTTCCGAATCCTGAGCCTTGGCGATATGTTTTTGAGAAATCAATGACTTGATGATACGGACTGCCTTTTCTATTTCATCGCTGCCAAAAAGTAGTGATGCTGCTATGCGTTCTCTTGCTTCGTCCATATTCTTTACCGTTATTCCCGTGGCATATACATGAGGTACATTGTTTCCTCTTACCAAGTATCCGCTTTGTTCCAAAGCTGCTAATGCTGTCCGTACACGGGTCTCAATGTCAGATACCGAATCATCCCATCCTGCTTGCCGGGCAATTTCCAACGCAGAACAGTTGACTTTCATACGGTGTTTGGTAAGGTCTTTGACGGCTTTCCATACCTGTTGTATTTCACTAATACTAAGTTTCGTTTGGTTTAGCAATATAAAATGCTTGTCCAAATCATTGTCACTGTAAAGCACATAACAACGTGCGCTAAGACCAGGATCACGACCTGCCCTGCCAGCTTCCTGTACATAATTCTCCAGCGAATCGGAAATATCATAATGCACTACAAGACCGACATCTTTCTTATCGACTCCCATACCAAATGCAGACGTGGCCACGATGATGTGTGCCTGATCGTTCATAAAAGCATCTTGGTTGGCAATTTTTTCATCGGCTTCCATTTTCCCATTGAAAGGGAGTGCCTTGTAACCGTCACGAGTCAGTTTTGCAGCCAGTTCCTTTGTCCGTTTGGTGCGTGACACGTAAACAATTGTCGGACAATCGGCTTCTGCTACAAGTTCTCTCAGTTTTAAATATTTGTCATTGTCATTCTCTACATGTATGACGGAATAGTGTAGATTTGTTCTTGAGGCTGTTGATGCGAATAATTCCAAGTTCAAATCCAAAGTCTGCTTGAAATAGTCACAGATGTCTTGGATTACTTTCTGTTTTGCCGTGGCCGTGAAACAGGATACAGGTATCGGGGTTTTGCATTTTTTCTTTTGCTGGTATTTTTGGATGAATTTGCCAATGTAGAGATAGTCAACTCTGAAATCCTGCCCCCATGAAGAAAAGCAGTGCGCTTCGTCTATCACAAACCTTACAACGTGGCGCGCCATCAATATTTTCTCGATTGTTTTTGAACGGAGCATTTCGGGAGAGATATACAACAACGAGGCTTCTCCGTCTTGTACTCTTTGTATTGACAGCGATCTTGTGATGGGGTCTAACATCCCATTTATGGTTACGGCATCCGTGATGCCTCTGTCGGCAAGGTTGTCTACCTGGTCTTTCATCAAGGACTGCAAGGGGGAGATGACAACCGTAAGTCCGTGCACGGAGTGTCCCGCCATGAGTGCAGGCAGTTGGAAGGTAAGTGATTTACCACCGCCGGTAGGAAATATTGCCAGCAGCGATTTCCCTTTTACCGCAGCTTGGGCAGCACGTTCTTGCAGTGGCTCGCCTTCGTATGTCCGGAAGCGCTCATATCCGAAAAATGTTTTTAGGTTATGGAGCACATCCAATTGCGTATGGCAGTAGTCGCAGCTTTCTTTGCAAGTAGTGTGTCGCAGGAGTTTTATGATAAATTCCACTTCCGGATAATTATAAAGTACCCATCCGGGAGTGATGGAGCGGTAATCGGTGGTGTCAATCAGAGCCAATGCGTATGCCAATCCGCATGGATATTGGTTGATGAGCATGTCAAGATCGGCATGTTGGCAAATCTTTCCGGCATAAAGTTCTTTAATAAGTTCAGGTATTCCTTTATGGATATACTCCGCACTTACCATACTGAGAAATCCTTCAAATTCCTTCTTGCCCTTCAGCAGCGATGCAAATAGTATACGCTTTTCTTTCGGTAATGAATGCCAGCATGCTATTTCATCCAACAATAAGTCTTTTGCTTTCTTGCAATCGTTCACCGGATTGTTCATTTGTTCGCTCATCAGTTTGTCATCTTTCACAAGCCTGTGGTAAGGGTGTTCAGGGAACAGTAAAGGCGAAACATAAAGTGTATCAACTAAAATCCAGCGGCATATTTTGTCCGTAAACAGGTATTTAGCATCATGGTGAACGATATTGTGTCCGCAGATGTAGTCTACATCGTTTAAGAAAATGAATAGTTCTTCTTTTGAGGTTTTATGAAATGTCGTGTTATCATGCTTGAGGGCTCCTATATCATGGATTCTATGGTCTTTCAAGCCTATTTCAACATCTACTATGGCATAATTGTGGGCACTACATGGTACAGAGGTGGTTTTATTGCCGATGATATTGTTTCTATCCTCGGTTTTCTTGATTCCTATGAGTTTGCTCCATATTGACATATCTCAATATAATAAATAGTTTTACAACTTGAATTTGTTATGTATCTGCATCGTTTTCTTATTGTTGCCTGGGTATAACATCCCAATATCATACACAAAGGTAAGGATAAAACCGAAGAATCTGTTAAAAATATCGCTTTCTTTTGATTTTTATGCGTTTACATCTCGTTGTTTATGAATAAAAATCGTACTTTTATGAGCAAGAGCGTGTGTTGCTTATGGATGCTTATTTTCGGGTTTGCGTTATATTTGCAACACATGTACGCAAGTCGCTGATAGGTATATCATGTTGATTTTGAGGAAGTGAAGTAAGTCCGGTTATCAATAGGTCTACATACAAAAGGCTGTTACAAGACAAGTGCTTGTGACGGCCTTTTTTCGTTTGAACCAATTTTAACTCTTCGTTTGAAACCAAGCTATCTCTTAGTTGTTGTACACTGCAACGGTATAACGGACAGAGATATGTTTGGGAAATCAGATGATTTAAAGGATATGAGGAAATGGCGGGTATGGAAGCTGAAGCTGATAGATGCTCGTCTTTATTTTGTCAGTATATTCGTAGGACTGTTGACAGGACTGGTTGCTGTTCCTTATCATTATCTGCTACAATTGTTTTTCAATACCCGTAGAGATTTTTTTGATTCACATCCACATTGGTATTGGCATATTCCTATTTTCTTGTCCTTATGGGGAATACTTTTGTTTGTTATGTGGCTGGTGAAAAAAATGCCTTTAATCACCGGTGGGGGCATCCCTCAAACCCGTGGGGTTATTAATGGACGTATCTCTTACAAACATCCTTTTATTGAATTGGTGTCTAAATTTGTGGGAGGAGTGCTGGCTTTGAGTGCGGGATTGTCTTTAGGGCGTGAAGGACCTTCCGTCCAGATAGGTTCTTATGTGGGGTGCCTTGTATCGAAGTGGGGAAGAGTATTGGCCGGTGAACGAAAACAACTGCTGGCAGCCGGTGCCGGTGCCGGATTGGCTGCTGCTTTTGCCGCTCCTTTGGCTTCATCTTTACTGGTTATTGAGTCTATCGAACGTTTTGATGCCCCCAAGACTGCTATAACTACTTTGCTTGCGGGAGTGGTGGCCGGCGGTGTGGCAAGTATGATTTTTCCTATCAATCCTTATTTTCAGATTGATGCCATTTCTCCCGGACTGACTTTCTTTTCACAAGTTAAACTGTTCTTATTATTGGCTGCAGTGATTTCCGTATCCGGTAAGATTTATTCGGTTATTACTGTTTGGTGTAAGCGACTTTATCCCGCAATCAAGCATCCGGCCTATGTTAAGATGCTCTACCTCTTGTTTATAGCTTACTTAATATCGCTTACTGAGGTGAATTTAACCGGTGGAGGTGAGCAATTCTTGTTGGGACAGGCGATGCATGCCGATACTCATATTATGTGGATTGTGGGGATGATGATTCTGCACTTTGTTTTTAGCGTACTTTCATTTTCATCCGGATTGCCGGGAGGAAGTTTCATTCCCACTTTAGTTACCGGAGGGTTGATCGGGCAGATAGTCGCTTTGATTCTGGTACGTCAGGGGATCATCGGATACGAAAATATCAGTTATGTTATGTTGATATGTATGTCTGCCTTTCTAGTTGCTGTGATCCGGACTCCTCTGACAGCCATTGTCTTGATTACGGAAATCACCGGACATTTGGAAGTTTTCTATCCTTCTATCGTCGTGGGTGGACTGACCTATTACTTTACGGAAATGTTGCAGATACAACCGTTTAATGTGACACTTTATGATGATATGATTAATTCTCCTGAATTTCAGGAAGAGAAACGTTATACACTCTCTGTGGAAGTGATGAGTGGTTCGTATTTTGATGGGAAAACAGTCAATGAAATACAGTTGCCGGAACGTTGTGAAATTATCAATATACACCGGGACAGGAAAGATATACCCCCGGCAAAGCAGAAACTTGTTCCGGGGGATCAGGTGCAGATCGAGATGGATGCACAAGATATTGAAAAATTATACGAGCCTTTGGTAAGTATGGCCAATATTTATTGAGCTTGTTCTCTCAGCCAGGCTATTTCTTCGGGCCACAGTGTTTCGTCGATAGTCTCCAGAATCAACGGCATGTTGTCGAAACGGGGATCTTTCATTAGCTTCTCAAAGAAAGCGAAACCGATTAATCCCTTACCGATGCTGTCGTGACGGTCTACACGACTTCCCAATTCTTTTTTTGAATCGTTGAGATGCATTCCCCGCAGATATTCAAATCCGACCACTTCACCGAATTCTCCGAATACGTCATCATAATCATTCAGAAAGTCATAACCGGCTGTAAAGGTGTGGCAGGTGTCCAGGCACACTCCTACACGGCTTTTATCTTCCACGCGGTCGATGATGTATTTCAACTGCCAGAATTCATTTCCCAGGTTACTTCCCTGTCCTGCCGTGTTTTCAATAACAGCGGTTACTCCTTTGGTCTTTTCCAAAGCCAGATTGATACTTTCTGCAATTCGGTCCAGACATTCCTCTACCGATATCTTGTTGAGATGGCTTCCCGGATGGAAGTTCAGTAATTTTAATCCCAGTTGTTCGCAGCGTTGCATTTCATCGAGGAAAGCAGCCCTACTTTTAGTTAATCCTTCTTCCTCAGGATGTCCCAGATTGATCAGATAACTGTCATGTGGGAGAATGTATTCGGGGGCAAAACCGAACTTCTCACAATTTTCTTTGAATAGACGAATACTATCTTCAGTTAGAGGCTTACTGACCCACTGGCGTTGATTTTTTGTGAAGAGGGCGAACGCATTGGCCCCGATCTCATGTGCATTAACAGGAGCAAACTCTACTCCTCCCGATGCACTGACATGTGCTCCGATATATTTCATAATTCTTTTCTTTGATTTGTCTGCAAAGATAACATTTCCATAACAATATATGTTTTGCCCCATAACAATATATGTAATCACTCATTACATATATTGTTATGGGGCAAAAGCTCAGATGGTCTTAATGATTAAGCTAAGTTTCCTATTTCGTCCAGATTCTTTTGGATATCATCGTCTGTAAGCGAATAGTTTACCAAGTCGCCGGACAGATATTTGTCATATGAAGCCATATCGATCAGTCCGTGGCCGGACAGATTGAACAGTATTACTTTCTCTTCTCCGCTTTCTTTGCACTTATTGGCTTCACGGATGGTGGCTGCAATGGCGTGACATGATTCCGGAGCAGGGATGATTCCCTCAACTTGTGCGAACAGGCATCCTGCTTCGAATGATTCCAACTGACTGATATCTACTGCTTCCATCAGTTTGTTTTTCAGGAGTTGCGAAACGATTACTCCGGCACCGTGATAACGAAGTCCGCCTGCATGGATATTGGCCGGGGCAAAGTTATGTCCTAATGTGAACATAGGCAACAGTGGAGTATATCCGGCTTCATCACCGAAGTCGTACTGGAACTTGCCCCGGGTAAGTTTCGGGCAAGATGCCGGTTCGGCAGCGATGAAACGTGTCTTTTTACCTTCAAGTATGTTGTGACGCATGAAAGGGAATGCGATACCACCGAAGTTGGAGCCGCCACCAAAGCAGGCAATCACCATATCAGGATATTCGCCAGCCATTGCCATCTGCTTTTCGGCTTCCAGACCGATCACTGTCTGGTGAAGGGTGACATGGCTCAAAACGGAACCTAATGTATATTTGCAGTTAGGAGTGGTTTGTGCCAGTTCGATTGCCTCGGAGATGGCAGTCCCTAATGATCCCTGATGATTGGGGTGTGCAGTCAGGATATCTTTTCCTGCACGGGTTGACATTGAAGGGGATGGGGTCACCTGGGCACCGTAAGTCTGCATGATACTGCGGCGGTAAGGTTTCTGTTCATAGCTGATCTTTACCTGATAGACGGCTGCTTCCAGACCGAAGAGTTTAGCGGCATAGGCCAAAGAGGCTCCCCATTGTCCTGCTCCGGTTTCAGTTGTTACGTTTTGTACGCCTTCTTTTTTGCAATAATAAGCTTGAGGGATGGCGGAATTTAATTTGTGTGAACCCATCGGGCTGACACTTTCATTCTTGAAATAGATATGTGCCGGCGTACCCAATGCTTTTTCCAAACCATAGGCACGAACCAATGGAGTACTACGGTAATATTTATACATTTCACGAACTTCTTCCGGTATTTCGATCCATTGGTCAGTCTGGTTCAGCTCCTGACGGCAAAGTTCTTCTGCGAAGATCGGATACAGGTCTTCTGCCTTTAATGGCTGTTTGGTTCCCGGATGCAACGGAGGCATCGGTTTGTTCACCATGTCGGCTTGTATGTTGTACCAATAGTGTGGAATTTCTTCTTCAGGCAGCATGTACCTTTTTTTCTTGTCGCTCATAATATTGTAGTTATTTGATTATTCTGATGCCAAAAGTAAGTATAATTTTTAAGAATTATATGATTTCAGCAACAAAGAATCGGATATGTTTGTTATTTTAGTTAAGTTTGTGCGACTCAATTAATATGCAATCCGATGAAGATTTATCATAAATTCTTTTTATATCAGAATAAATTATTGCAGCCTTACGTACGACTTTTGTTACGATTAATGGCAATCATCACCTATCTGGCCTCCATTATGCTGATAGTGGGAGTGATCTATGAACATGGCTTTACGCTCTCTGCACATGAAGTTACGAAAATACATCTTCTCTATAAGACGGTCTGGATTATATTCTTGATTGACGTCACCCTGCATATATTACTTGAATACAGGGATACGAAAAAGAATTTCCGGAAACTTGCCTGGATACTGAGTTGGTTGTTATATCTGACTCTGATACCGGTCATTTTTCATCGTCCCGAAGAAGGAGGGGCTATCTTGCATTTGTGGGAGTTCCTACACGGCTACTTTTATCACATTGTCCTGCTGTTACTTTTTTCTCTTTTGAATTTATCGAACGGATTGGTACGCCTTTTAGGAAGGCGGACGAATCCTTCTCTGATTTTGGCTGCCAGCTTTCTGGTGATTATTTTAATCGGAGCGGGATTGTTGATGTTGCCTCGTTGTACAGTAGACGGTGTTACATTATCGTGGGTCGATGCACTGTTTACTTCTACCAGTGCCGTATGTGTAACAGGGCTGGTACCTGTTGATGTGTCTGCCACCTTTACTCCGGCGGGACTGACAGTGATCATATTGCTGATTCAGATCGGCGGTTTGGGAGTCATGACTCTGACCAGTTTCTTTGCTATGTTCTTCATGGGAAATACTTCTCTGTACAATCAGTTAGTGGTACGTGATATGGTAAGTTCCAATTCGTTGGGGTCATTACTTTCTACCTTATTATATATTTTAGGTTTCACTCTGGTGATTGAGGGAGTCGGTATGCTTTCTATCTGGTTCAGTATTCATGGTACACTGGGGATGGATGTACAGGATGAACTGGCTTTTTCTGCCTTCCACTCTATTTCAGCTTTCTGTAATGCCGGATTTTCTACATTGCCGGGTAATTTGGGTAATCCGATGGTAATGACTAATCATAATTGGCTTTATATAACCGTGTCGCTCCTGATCATTTTTGGGGGAATCGGTTTCCCGATTCTTGTTAATTTCAAAGATATTATTGTTTACCATGCCCGTCGCTTCTGGCGTTTGATTCGTACCCGTCAATGGGACAATCACCGGGTGCACCATTTATTTAACCTGAATACCAAGATTGTTCTGATAATGACTGTCTTATTGCTTGTTTTCGGCACGGTGGCCATTGCAATTTTTGAGTGGAATCATTCGTTTGCCGGTATGTCGATTGCTGATAAGTGGACACAGGCTTTCTTTAATGCCACTTGTCCCCGAACGGCCGGATTCAGCAGTGTCGATTTGACTTCACTCAGTATACAGACCATTATGCTTTATATTGTTCTGATGTGGATTGGTGGTGCGGCACAGTCTACGGCCGGTGGTGTGAAAGTAAATGCGTTTGCCGTGGCCTCACTCAACTTGATTGCGGTTTTGAGAGGAACAGAGAGAGTAGAGGTTTTCGGTCGTGAATTGTCGCACGATTCTATTCGTCGCTCCAATGCGGCTGTGGTTGTTTCATTAGGAATCTTGTTTGTATTTATATTTATTTTAAGTATACTGGAGCCTAAGATGTCTATCATGACTCTGACCTTTGAATGTGTGTCGGCTCTCAGTACGGTTGGTTCCAGTCTGAATGCGACTCCTTTGCTGTGTGATGAAAGTAAATTGCTGGTATCATTGCTTATGTTTATCGGCCGTGTGGGATTTATTACACTGGTACTGGGCATTGTGAAACAGAAAAAGAATACGAAATACCGTTATCCGAGCGATAACATTATCATAAACTAATCAGTTGAATTCATTATGAAATACATTATTATTGGTCTTGGAAATTACGGTCATGTGTTGGCCGAAGAACTTTCTACCTTAGGGCACGAGGTGATAGGGGCTGATTTGGATGAAGGGCGGGTAGATAGCATAAAAGATAAGATTGCCACCGCCTTTGTGATCGATGCGACGGACGAGCAGTCTCTTTCCGTCCTGCCTCTCAACAGTGTTGATATGGTGATTGTCGCTATCGGTGAAAATTTCGGAGCTTCAATTCGTGTGGTGGCTATGTTGAAGCAAAAGCAGGTAAAGCATATTTATGCACGTGCCATTGATGGGGTTCACAAAGCGGTACTTGAAGCTTTTGGGTTGGAGAAGATTTTGACTCCGGAGGAAGATGCGGCTCGGAGTTTGGTGCAGCTATTGGATTTTGGTACAAAGATGGAAACCTTTCGGGTAGACTCGGAATATTATGTGGTTAAGTTCAATGTTCCCGAGAAGTTTGTCGGCTATTTTGTTAACGAGTTGAATTTAGATGAAGAATTCAATTTGAAGTTGATCGGATTGAAGCGTTCCAATACGATCAAGAATTGCCTGGGCATTTCTTTGGTGGAGCACAAGGTTGTAAACGAATTGCCGGAGGATGCCAAGATACGTCCGGATGACGTATTGGTGTGCTATGGTAAATATAGTGATTTTCAGAAATTGTGGAAGGCGTTGTGATAAGGATAAATTATAGTGAGATTGTGTTCTTTCTTTATATAAATGCGCCTCAAATGTAACAGAATCACATTTGAGGCGCATATCGAAGAAGTTAGATTATTCTTTCAAGGCTTCTTCCAGATCAATACCTAATGCTTGAGCTACTCCTGTGCCATAAGCCGGATCAGCTTTGTAGCAGTTGCGTACATGCCGTTGTTTGATGAACAATTCTGCGTCACCCATGGCGCGTGCGGTATTTTCAAACAATAATTGTTGTTCATCCGCAGGCATCAGTCGGAACAAATCACCCGGCTGGCTGTAGTAATCGTCATCATATTCACGTTCGTTATAGTTGAATACATCTCCGTGAACTTTTAAAGGCGGTTCTTTTTTCTCAGGCGAGTCTTGCCATTCGCCATAACTATTCGGTTCATAACCTTTGGCTGAACCATAGTTTCCGTCCACTCGCATTGCTCCGTCACGATGGAAAGCGTGGAACGGACAACGTGGCTTGTTTACCGGTATCTGCTCTGAGTTTACACCCAATCGGTAGCGTTGTGCATCACCATAAGAAAATAATCGTCCTTGCAACATCTTGTCGGGAGAGAAGCCGATACCTTCAACAATATTCATCGGATTGAAAGCCGATTGTTCTACTTCTGCAAAATAGTTTTCCGGATTACGGTTCAATTCAAGAATACCTACATCTTGCAATGGGAAATCTTTGTGTGGCCAAACCTTGGTAAGGTCGAACGGATTGATACGATAGTTATCTGCTTCTTCTTCAGTCATCAACTGAATCTGGAACTTCCATTTTGGGAAATCACCCCGTTCGATGCTTTCGTATAGGTCACGTTGATGCGATTCACGATCTTTGGCGATGATTGCTTCAGCTTCCTGATCAGTCAGGTTTTTAATGCCCTGCATAGTCTTTAGATGAAACTTAACCCAAATTCGTTTGTTTTCTGCGTTTAGGAAACTGTAAGTATGGCTGCCGAATCCGTGCATGTGGCGATAGGAAGCCGGAATGCCACGTGGACTCATGGTGATAGTTACCTGATGAAGAGCCTCGGGTAACAGGGTCCAGAAATCCCAATTATTGTTAGCGCTACGCATGTTGTTGCGTGGATCGCGTTTTACAGCATGATTTAAATCAGGAAATTTTAGCGGGTCGCGTAAGAAGAAGACGGGAGTATTGTTACCTACCAAATCCCAGTTTCCTTCTTCTGTATAAAACTTCATGGCAAATCCCCGGATATCGCGTTCTGCATCAGCAGCTCCGCGTTCTCCTGCTACAGTGGAGAAACGTACAAAACATTCTGTTTGCTTGCCTACTTGACTGAAAATAGCTGCTCGTGTGTACTTGGTGATATCATGTGTGACGGTAAATGTACCGTAAGCTCCGGAGCCTTTGGCATGCATACGGCGTTCAGGGATAACTTCACGGTCGAAATGAGCAAGTTTTTCAATCAACCATGGGTCTTGTAACATAATAGGCCCGCGAGGTCCTGCTGTCTGGCTGTTTTGGTTGTCGGCGATAGGACGACCATTAGCTGCTGTGAGTTTTTTATTTTCCATATAATTTTGATTTTATCGGAAACAAAGCTTTCAATGATGTGGAGTCTTTTACAGCCCTTCTTCCGTGTTATTACCCGACAAATGTAGAGCTAAATCATTTACCTGTCAAATAGATAATTTCAATCCGTAAATAGGTAATATCTATTTCTATCAAAGATATTGATATTACTTGAATATAATAGGTTCTATAAATGTTTTTTTGAAAAGAATTTGATCTTTTATCCGAATTCATCCGGTAAATTAGCCGTTTGGGAAAGAAATAGCCCCAATGTGATTTACCACAAGGGGGATGGAGAGTGGAAATAATAGGTAAACTTACCGGAAATTTTGTGTTTTTCTGTGATGAATTGGTTTTAAGGTATACATTATGATGTGAATTATAGGCAGTGCGTAAAGTGCAGTCTGGTGAAACATGTAATTTGTATATATCGTCGACAGAAATACATCCTGCCGACGATATTGGTGATATTATTATTTCTTCCAGCCGATTGCCTTCATAAACCATTGGCTATTGGCTTCGTTCAGTTTCTGTTCTTTGAGCATCTCCGGCATTTGACTGTAGTTTCTTTTAAACGTTTCTATCAGTTCGTTAAAACGTTCCGGCGAGTAGGTTAATGCAATGCTGGTAGCTTCGGTTGCTCCCATAGCAGGCGTCAATACAATTCCGGCGTCCCGGTATTTTAAAGCAGTGATTGCTTTGCTGAATCGTTTGAACTGTGAAACGATACCGTCGTTTAATTCCGGAATGGAGGTCGGGTATTGGATTTCTATTGTTTTTTCCTGATCACATGCTTTTTGAGGGATGGTGATCAATAAGGCTAATTCATCGCCGATGTATTCATATTCGGCTTTATTACCATTAATAGTGATTGTCTCCGGAATGGCAGAACCCAAAACCTTGATTTTAAATTGGCGGTCGGTTGGCATATTGCGATACTTACCTTGGCGAGGACCTACCGTTACAGTTAAGTGGTTCTCTTTCCGTTCAGTGTACATCCGGGTACGAGCATATTCATTGGCATAATATTTATCATTACCATTATCTTCATAAAAGGTAAATGAACCATTTTCTCCAGGGAATATGTTTACGATAATCTCTTCGCTATTACTATTAAGATTCTTCACACGGTTGTAAAGTGGCAGTACGGAACCGGCTTTTACGTAAACCGGATATTCGGTTAGGGTAAACGAACGTTCTATTATCTGTCCGCCTTTCAATAGGGTTCCGGTGGTCCATTCAAACCAGTCGTTTCCTTCAGGTAACCATACCTTTACAGTAGAAAGTCCGTTCTGCATGGGGGTGGTGATAGGTGCTACCAGAATTTGATCGCCAAACATGTATTCACTCTTGAAATCGTATGCCTCTTTGGCTTCCGGATAATCATAGTACATTGGACGACAGATAGAAATACCGTTGTCATAAGTTTCACGCGCCATTGTATAGATATAAGGAGCCAGTTGATAACGGAACAGAATGGAGTTGCGTAATGCTTCGAAGTAATCTCCCTTGAAATTCCATAATTCTTTATTTAGAACTGCATTCTTTGTAGAGTGTGTGCGCATTACAGGTGTTAAGGCACCATATTGCATCCAACGGGTAAAGAGTTCCGGGTCGAGTATTTCTTTGTCTCCTCCCTTGAACATGTGGCCTCCGATGTCATGACTCCAGTAGCCGTATAGCACATTGGAAGCGCAGTTGGTAAAGTAAGGTTGGAATTCGAGTGATTTCCAAGAGATGACGGCATCTCCCGAGAAGCCAATCTGATAGCGGTGATTGCCCAGTCCTCCCCAGCGGTGGTAGAGCATCGGGCGAGTGTCACGGTTGCGTTCCATGTCTGAGAAGAAAACATAATTGATCCACCAGGTATTGCTGAGGCTGTCTACTTTTTTATCATACATCCATTGTTGCCAATCGAGCCACCAGAAGTCCACTCCCTGTTTTTCCATTGGGCGGAGTACCTTGTTGAACATACCGTTTATAAAGCGTTTGTCCGAAACCACCCAGGGAATACGTTCCTGTTTAGCTGTATCTACTCCCATCCATTGTGCCATTTCCGGATATTTTTCTTCATATGGAGCTACACCATCGGCAGGATGCAGGTTTAGTGTGATTTTCAGGTCATTGCTTTTCAGATAACCCAGAAATTTGGCGGGATCGGGAAATAGCCTGCGGTTCCAAGTCCAGCCTGTCCATCCGCCGAAGCCCGGATCGGTATAATGCCAGTCCATGTCTACTACCAATACATCCAAGGGGATATTATAAGTGTGGAAATTATCTACTAATTGACGCATTTCTTTGTCTGAGTAGCTCCAATATCTTGACCACCAATAACCGAATGCATAACGGGGTGGAAGAGGTACTTTACCGGCAAATACAGTAAAATCTTTTAAGGCAGCTTTGTAATCATGCCCGTAAGCCATAAAATACCAGTCTTGTCCGTCTTTGTGTTCACGTGCTTTTACCCAGGCCCATTCCGAATTGTCAAATAAGAAATTCTTTGAATCATCAATCAAGGTCCATCCGTCTGTCGATAGAAGACCGTCTTCCAGCTTCATATCTTGGTGGCTGTATATATTGTGGTCTCCTTCAAAACCATCCAATGTACGGTCTGTCCCTTTCAAATTTCCTTTTTGTATTGTTCCGGGTGTCCATTGAAAGGGGAACATCCCTTTAGCTGATGTGATCGTTAAATTATCTTTCGTAAAGGGGCCTTGACCTTTCTTATATTTTAGTTTCATTCGGGCGGTACTGATCACTACCGTAGCATTTTTATTTTGTACTGTGTACTTGGGAACAGGTAGATTGCGGTGGATTGCTACAAAAGAGGGATCGTCGGTAAACGAACCCGAAGGACTCCACTCCATACGGATTACCCCATCTGTAAGGACGCTAAAACGCACGTTACCATCATGATAGGCTATTGCATTTTGGGGAGTTGCGGCCGAAAGCGAAAAACTGAACAGAACTCCTTGCAATGCCAATAAAAAATAGACTGTTAAATGTTTCATGTTGTATTTATGTTAGTTTTTCACAAAGATAAGAGTAATATTCATAAATTAGTAATAATGAATTTTAAATCTTTTTATATCTTTGCAACCTGTGTAATAAATATCGCTTCTTTAGCTTACAACAGGATAATAGTATGAAAAAAGACGGTTTCTCTGAAATTTATGATATTTATTTTCCGAAGTTGCTGCGTTTTACCAGGACGTATCTGATTTCGGAAGATGAATCGGAGAATATTGTCCAAGAAATCTTTATTTATTTGTGGGAACACAGAGATATCATTGAGACTCTTCAGAATCTGAATGCCTATCTGTTTACGTTAGCAAAAAATCGTTGTATAGACTATTTTCGTAAGGAGATGGTCCGTGAAGTTCGTAAAGGTTCGCTTTCGGAAATAGAGAACAGAGAACTTCAATTGAAACTGTACTCATTGGAAGCATTTGATAATGATCGTCTTTCGGATGCCGATATTGAAGAAATACTGAATAATGCCATCAATCGTTTACCGGAGAGGTGCCGTGAAATATTTATTATGAGCCGTTTGCAAAATCTCCGTTATAAAGAGATAGCTGAAAAGTTGAATGTTTCTCCAAATACGGTTGAAAATCAGATTGTCATAGCGTTGCGTAAATTAAAAGAAGACTTGAAAGACTACTTTCCCCTCTTTGTTTTCATTATCTGAGAAATATTCCCTATTTTTGTCAAATCATTATTTATTTTTATATTCAAAACACAACAATGAAACACTTAGTTATTTGCATCGCTCTGTTGACAGTCGGTGCTTGCTGCTTTGCTCAGCAAAAGAAAGTGGCTTCTCATAAAGCCACAAGTGGGAACCCTGTATTTCAAGGATGGTATGCTGATCCGGAAGGCATCATTTATGATGATACTTATTGGATTTTTCCAACTTGGAGTGATCTTTACGAAAATCAGACTTTTTTCGATTGTTTCTCTTCCAAAGATCTTGTGAATTGGACGAAACATGCTTCAGTTTTGGACACTACTGCCGTAAAATGGGCTAAGAAAGCGATGTGGGCTCCTTCGGTAATCAGAAAGAATGGGAAATATTATATCTTCTTTGGAGCGAATGACGTTCATGAAGGAGAGATTGGCGGTATTGGCGTAGCGGTTAGCGATCGTCCTGAAGGACCTTATAAAGATTTATTGGGTAAGCCGTTGATTAATGAAATAGTGAATGGAGCGCAACCGATCGATCAGTTTGTATACAATGATAATGGACATTATTATATGTATTATGGTGGTTGGGGGCATTGCAATGTTGTACAGTTGAACGATGATTTTACAGGGCTCGTTCCTTTTGAAGATGGCACTGTCTATAAAGAAGTGACTCCGGAGAACTATGTTGAAGGTCCGTTTATGTTCAAGAAAGACGGTAAATATTATTTTATGTGGAGTGAAGGTGGTTGGGGAGGTCCCGATTACTCTGTAGCTTATGCTATTTCCGATTCTCCGTTCGGACCTTTTAAACGGGTAGCTAAGATTCTGCAACAAGATCCTTCGGTAGCTACCAGTGCCGGTCATCATTCATTACTGCATGCTCCCGGAACAGATGATTATTATATAGTCTATCATCGTCGTCCACTGAATGATAATGCACGCGATCATCGTGTGACATGCATTGATAAAATGACGTTTGATAAGGATGGATTTATTAATCCTGTAAAGATGACTTTCGAAGGAGTGCCTGCACAAAAGATTAAGAAGTCTAAAAAGAAATAGGACCAATGCTTTGAGGATGTGTAGAAACAAAAGGTTGCACAAACAAAGCTGATTTTACAAACTGGCTACAGATACTGGATTTTTCAAGTCACCGATAGTGATAGTGAACGGTTGTATCTGTAGCCGGTTTGGTTATCGGGCATCGATATTGTAAACGGAGGTGTATTCTTTGATATCTTTGCGTTAATCTATCTGTTGCGTTACGTATTCGTAAACGATGCGCGAAATTTCTGCGATAATCTCACTGTTTTCTCTGTTATCTGCTTCGGAATCTTTCACGAAGACGGCTATACTATAGGCATGTCCGTCGGGAAGAAGAATAAACCCGATGTCATTGCAACCGATCTGTTGTCCTTTCGCATTACGGTCGCCTGTTCCGGTTTTATGCCCCATTGTTACTTTTTTATCGAGCAGTGGAGCAATCAGGCGGTCTTGTCCTGTCTGACATTCCACCATTGTTTGATAAATGAAATTCTTGTATTCTTTGTCAAAAAGGTTTTCATTGCGAAATATTTCCAGTAATTTGGCGGCTGCTAATGGAGTAGTCCAGTTTTGGTAACAGAACTCCAGATTTTTATGCATATCGTTTTCTGTATGGATGACAGCACATTCACGAATTCCCAATGAATGAAGATACTTATTCACGGCATCCGGACCACCTTGATAATTAAAAAGAATATCGCAGGCATTATTGTCACTTTGCTGAAGCGTATATTTCAGTAGATCGGCAATGCTCATTTCGATTCCTCCCTGCGGGTATGTTTCTCGAAGCGGACTATAGGTGTCCGGCTTTAAATCCGACTTTTTAATCAATAATCGGGTTTCCAAAGGTTGCTTTTGATGATGCATGTAATCGGCCAATGCCAATGCCTGATGAAATTTGAAAACACTCATCATAGGATAATGAATATCATTATTGACTGTTATCGTATCTTGCCCGTCGATAATGACTGCAATTCCTATTTCGGCTTTTTTCCCTTCTATGGCTTTCTTGAGTTGAGTTTCAAGAGGACTGTTCTGCGCAACTACCAGGGCAGGACATAGCAGAAAGAAGATAATGGATAAATGTATAAGTCTTTTTTGCATATATGATTGGGTTCTTTGTAATACGATCCACAAAGGTATGAATAATAATTTTAGTGGAATTCAATATCACCAAGTATTCTGATTATTCAGCATCCGGTGCAGGAGCTGTTTTCTTTTCAAACGAGCCTTGCAGTCTCTCATACGAAAAATGCATTTCGATCTTCCATCTTCCACCTTCATCTTTCATCTTCCATCCTCGATTTGGCAAGTCCGATTCAGAGTATATTCTTGATATGCAGATAGATGTATCTGTTATTCTATCCGTTTATACCATTTAAAGCAGTTTGTTTTTCTTAGTATTTTTAGTGAAAATGGTTGGTTTCTTATCTCGTCCCGCATACCCGGGCTGAGATAAAGATACTTTAGAAAGATGTAAAGTATTTATTGATAGTGTGTTATGTTCGCTATGGAATCAGCTTGCTCTCTTGGTAATTTCTGTGCCGGTCGTTCTGAATTTCTGTTGATACGGAGTTGGTTATGTAGAATAACTCACGTTAATTCTATAGGTAGGATCCTAAAGTACTTTCATCGGTATATGGAGATTATATTCGATTTTAACTTCATTGTAAGTTAGGTTATGGATGGATTTTATTTCAATCAAAGTATGAACAATCGGAGCCGGGAGGATTCGAGAACTCATTTGTTCTTTGGTTTTTTCTTATTATTTTAGAAACGGAAAGATATAAGTGTTTAATCTTTAGTATTGATTGATAGGAATTTACCATGATAGGGAAAAATTTTCGTAAAAAAAGTCTCTTTTCTTTTAGTGGATTTTAAAAGCTATTACGCCTTATTAATAGAATATCCTAAAAATGAGTGAACTGATAGATAAATATTTTGCAGGAGAGATGACCTGTGAAGAGAAAAAAGATCTCTTCGACCGGATAGAAAGTGATGAGGCTCTGAAGAAAGAATTTCTTCGGATGCAAAATGTAGTGGCGTTGACCCAAATACTCTCCCGCCAGGATGATTCGGAGACCAGCCGTAAAGGGAAACAGCATTTTATGCAACTTCTTTTCCGTAAAAGATTAAAGCGCGCGATAACGGTTTCTTTGAAATATGCTGCTGTTTTCGCGGTATTAGTGGTAGGAACTTTCTATACTGCGAAGTTGTATTTATCTGAGGAATTCGGAAAAAGTTATACCATAGTTACGGCTCCCAAGGGACAGCGTGTAAAAATAGAATTACCTGATGGAACCATTGCCTGGCTAAGCCCCTGTAGTCGTCTTCGTTTTGCGGCCTCTTTCAATGAAACGGACCGTAAAATAGAGTTGGACGGTGCTACCTATTTTGATGTGGCAAAGAATCCCGAGAAGCCATTTGTTGTTTCGGCTAAAGGTTACCGTATCCGAGTACTTGGAACTAAATTCAATATATCGGCTTATAAAAATAGTAAAGAGTTTGAGACCGATCTTGTGGAAGGTTGCGTACATATCTATGATCCGGCGGATATAAGGAACGAAGTGTTTCTACAGCCTAAAGAAAAGGCAGTGTTGTGGGGAGACCGGTTGATGAAGCGGGAGTCTGACTTTGATAATGAAGAATATCTGAAGAACGGAGTTGTCAGTTTTCTGTCCGAGCCGTTCGGGAGAGTACTGAATAGTGTCGCTTTATGGAATGATGTGAATATTAAAATAGAACGGTCAGTCAACGCGACGCAGCGGATCTCCGGAAAATTCAGGCAAAGCGATTCTTTGGAGAGTATATTAAAAGCCTTGCAAGGCGCTATGCCTTTCAAATATAAAATAGTTAGTGAAGAAGAAATAATTATTTATTGATAAATATAATGATATACTTAACTAAAAGCAGATGCCTATGATATAAAAAAACAGTTTGAAATGAAAAAAGGAGGAAATGGTCTGGTACACCTTTCCCTCCCGATAAAGTCAACACATTTGGCAGAGCCAAATAAAAAAACAACAAAGTATTAACCTTATTACATTGCAAAAGTATGAAAAAAAACTTATTGCTGTTATCTTATGCAATTAAACAACGTGAAATTATTCAAATCTTGCGAATTATGAAATGCACAGTCTTGCTGTTATTTTTGCTTATTCTTCAGGCACATGCCAGCGTAAGCTCACAAAATGCAAGGGTAAACATGTCTCGAAATCAACTTCCGTTAAAGGAGTTTATGGCGGAGATTGAAAAACAAACCGATTATCTGTTTATCTATAGTGATGCAGAAATCAATGCTTCTCGCCAGGTAACTGTAAAGAAGGGAACACATAGAGTGGCCGATTTACTAAGAGAGGTACTCTCTAAAAATAATATTTCTTATAATTTTGCAGATAATTATATTTCTCTTCATGTACGCAAAGAGGCTGACGTACAGTCTTTGGCGGTATCTCCCCAACAAAAAAAGAATACGGTTTTGGTTTCGGGAACTATCGTAGATACCGCAGGCGAGCCTATAATCGGTGCTAACATCAAATTGAAAGGTGCTCAGGGAACCGGAACGATTACGGATGTGGAAGGTAACTTTAAATTGGAAGTGCCTACCAATGGTGTACTGATCGTCTCTTTTATCGGATATCAGCAGCAGGAAGTGGCGGTGAACGGAAAAACCATGTTGAAAATTAAGATGGCGGAAGATGCTGAAATGATAGACGAAGTGGTTGTAACTGCTTTGGGTATCAAGCGGGAAGAAAAGGCATTGGGATATGCCGTTCAGAAAGTGGGCGGAAGTAAGCTGTCTACTGTGAAGCCCGTTAATATTGCTACTTCACTGACTGGTAAAGTTGCCGGTTTGAATGTAACCAACAGTACGGAGTTCAATACAGCCCCAACTCTCAAATTGCGTGGTGAAACTCCATTGCTGGTAGTAGATGGTGTGCCATATAGCAATATCTCTCTGAATGACATTGCAGCAGACGATATCGAATCTGTTGATGTGTTGAAGGGGGCTACCGCATCGGCCCTGTATGGTGCCCGCGGAGGTTCGGGAGCTATTATGGTGACTACGAAGAAAGGTAGTCAGGAGGGACTTAATATTTCGGTAAACAGCAGTACGATGTTCAATGCCGGTTATCTGGTATTGCCGGAAGTACAACATGGATACAGTACCGGTCAGGGAGGTAAATATACCGCTGCCGACTTCGTTTGGGGTGATAAACTGGACATCGGCCGTACAGCTGTACAGTATGACCCGTATACTTATGAATGGAAAGAGATGCCATTGGTATCGAAAGGTAAAGACAACTTTAAGAATTTCTTGGAGACAGGTTTCATTACCAATAATAACATCAGCATCAGCCAGACCGGTAAATATGGAAGCTTCCGTTCTTCTCTGTCGCATGTTTATAATAAAGGACAGTATCCCAATCAGAGATTGAATAAGATTACTTACTCGGTAGGTGGGGATATGAAGTTCGGTAAACTGAGTTTTGAAGGTGGTGCCATTTATAACAAGCGTTTCTATCCGAATGGAGAAGGAGCCGGCTATGGTGGCGGTGGATACATCTACAACCTGTTGGTATGGACGGGTACCGATTATGATGTACGCGACTATAAAAACTATTGGAGAAAGAAAGACGAAGAGCAGAACTGGATGAACGATGTGTGGTATGATAATCCTTATTATCTGGCTCATGAAATGACTTCATCCAATGACTACGATAAAGTAAACACTTACTTGTCCGGTAAATATGACATCATGCCTTGGTTGAACTTTTCGATGAGAGCCGGTGCTGATGCTTATGCCAGCCGTACGGAAAAGAAAAACGCAATGAGCGCCCGCGGCGGATGGGACAAGAACGGATACTTCTATACATCCAAATCCACCGGATTCAGTTTCAATGGTGACGCTTTGCTGTCTGCCAATCACAGCTTCGGTGATTTTGCTATCGACGGTTTTGTCGGAGGTACGATCTACTATTATTATGATGACGCTATTTCATCGAATACCCGTAACGGATTGAGTATTCCGGGATATTATTCATTGAAAGCATCGGTTGACCCAATTGCCTCTTCAAGTTCATATAAGCAGAAACAGGTAAACTCTATTTATGGAAAATTCTCAGCTTCATGGAAGAGCACTGTGTTTGTGGATGTAACGGCACGTAATGACTGGTCGTCTACTTTGCCTTCGGAGACTCGTTCTTACTTTTATCCAGCTGTATCGGGAAGTATCATTATGTCGCAGTTACTAAAGATGCCCGAATGGCTGAACTTCTGGAAACTCAGGGGTGCCTGGACAGTAACGAAGAGCGACTTGGGTATTTATGATACGAACCAGGCTTACAGTGTAAGCACGAATGTGTGGGATGGAATGAATACAGCCGTGTACCCGGAAATGATCCGCAGTACAACGCTTGAACCGACCGCTGCACGTTCTTATGAAATCGGTACTGCCTTCAATGTATGGGACAACCGTTTGCGTTTTGATATCTCTTACTACAATAAACTGAAATACAATCTGACACGTGAAGCCACTATCAGCGGTTCGTCCGGTTTTACTAAAACATTGGTGAACTATGATGAAGAGCAGGTTCGTAGAGGAGTGGAGGTTTCTTTGACTGCTTCTCTGATTCAGACGAAAGACTGGAATTGGGAAGTGAATGCCAACTGGGCCCGTGACCGCTATTTCTATGCGAAAGTCGATCCTGTATATTCTACACAGAAACCTTGGGTAGCTGCCGGCAAGCGTTGGGACTGGTATGGTATCTACGATTGGGAACGTGACCCCCAGGGAAACATTATCCATGAAAACGGATATCCGGTACAAAGTAAATATCAGTCAGTGATGGGTAATGAGTATCCGGACTGGATCTGGGGACTCAGTACTACCTTGCGTTATAAAGACTGGACATTGGGAATTTCGTTGGACGGACGTGTAGGCGGTATGGCTTACTCTCGTACGGAACAGACTATGTGGAATACCGGTGTACACCCCGATAGTGATAACAAATGGCGTTATGACGAAGTAGTGAACGGTAAAAAGAATTATGTAGGCCAGGGTGTGAAAGTAGTATCGGGTAAAGTTGAATACGACACAACCGGAAAGATTGTGAGCGATACACGTGTGTTTGCACCGAATGACACTCAGGTATCCTATGAAAGTTATATCAAGAATTACAATCCATGGTCAGGTGGTAAGGTTTACCAGAACGTGCATGACTGTACATTCCTGAAATTGCGTGAACTTTCATTGTTGTACACAATGCCTAAGTCAGTTTGTGAAAAGATTCACATGAAAGGCGTTACACTCGGTTTGATCGGACAGAACTTATTGATTTGGATGAAAGAGTTTAAGTATGCTGACCCGGATGTGGATTCGGATGACCTGAATTCACCTTCTATGAGATATGTCGGATTTAATGTTAAGTTTGATTTGTAAAAAAGGAAATTATGAAACTAATAAATAAAACGTTGCTTTTACTTACAGCAAGTGCTACGATTCTGGCATCTTGTAACAAGTTTGATGATTTGAATACGAACCCCGATGCCGCAACCAAGGTGACAGCACCTATGTTGGCTACAAAACTTATCCTGAACATTACACAACAGGGCTCTGCTAAGAACTTTGTGTACCACAGCATGCTGAGCAAACAGATTGCATGGTCGGAGAATGCTTCGGATGAACAATACAATTTGTTTGGCAGGACAGATTTTGACGGCTATACCATTCTTACAAACTGTCAGAAGATGGTCGATGCAGCCAATGAGGGAGATAAAGATTCGTATGCAGCTCTGGCTAAGTTTATGAAAGCCTATAAACTGTTCTATAAATCGCTGGAAGTGGGTGATATTCCTTACAGTGATGCATTGAAAGGTGAAGAGGGCGTTCAGAAACCCAAATACGATACACAGAAAGAGGTGATGCGCCAAGTCTTGGAAGATTTGGAAGAAGCGTATACTTTATTCTCATCGGGCAGTGACTTTGACGGTGATCCTATTTTTGGCGGTGACACCGAAAACTGGAAAAAGACTGTAGTCGCCTTCGAACTGAAAGTGCTGACTCACTTGTGTAAGAAAGATACGGATGCGGATCTGAAAGTGAAAGAACGCTTTGCCCGTCTGGTATCTTCGGGCTCACTGATGACTTCGAATGCGGACAACTTCCAGTTGGTATACTCTAATAAGGCCGGACAGCTTTATCCGTTCTATTACACTCAGAACAAACATTCTGATTATCTGATGATGTCGAGTGTGATTATCGATAACCTGAAGAAGTTCAACGATTATCGTATGTTCTATTATGCTTCTCCCGCCAAAGCCCAGACAGATAAAGGTATAAAGGATTCCGAGTGGGATGCTTATCTTTCGATTGATCCCTCGGACAGCTATTCAAATATCTCCGTGCTGTACGGAAAAGGTGAGTTCTGCCTGGCAAACCTCCGCTATACCCGTGTTCCGGAAGGTGAGCCTTTGATGCGGCTGAGTTATGCAGAACAGAATTTTATTCTGGCAGAAGGAGCTGTACGTGGCTGGATTTCGGAAGATGCTTCTACTTATTATAAGAAAGGTATAGAAGCCAGCATGAATTTCATAGCAGACAATACCCCCGATAAAGAAGAATATACTCACGGACGTACCATAACGCAAGAATATATCCAGGAGTATCTGGCACAACCGGTTATACAGTTGTCCGGCGACAAGGAGAAAGATCTGGAAATGATTTTGCTGCAACGTTATCTCGCCTCGTTCCTGCAGCATCCGTATGATGCTTATTATGATTATCGCCGTACCGGATATCCGGTATTGCCTATCAACCCGAATACCAACCTGAATACGGAAAAAAATAAGATTCCTACAAGATGGATGTATCCGGAAGCTGAGTTCAGTTACAATCCTGATAATGCCAACGAAGCTGTTCAGCGTCAGTACAATGGTTCGGACGATGTGAACAAGTTAATGTGGATTCTCCAGTAAACATTACTCTTTTGAAGACAAGGGGATGTGTCATCTATGGTAAATTTTGACACATCCTCCCTTCTTTATACCTAAATAATCAAACCCATGAAACGAATTTATTTATTGTTGGCTATCCTGTTGGGAAGCCTTCAGCTGGCAAATGCACAGCAACAGACTCTTCAGTTTAACAAAGACGGTAAGTTTAAGATTGTCCAGTTTACCGATGTTCATTATATCTATAATGATCCTCGTTCGGATGTATCGATCGAACGTATCAATCAGGTATTGGATATGGAAAAGCCCGACCTTGTTCTTTTTACGGGAGATGTGATTTATGGTAAACCGGCGGAAGAAGGAATGCGTACAGTGCTGAATCTGGTATCTAAAAGAAAAATCCCTTTTGCGGTGACTTTCGGTAACCATGATAACGAACAGGGACTGAGCCGTGAAGAATTGTTGAAGATCATCCAATCTGTTCCTTTTAACCTGACACAGACTACTCCGGGTATTTCGGGAGTGACAAATTTTATCTTACCGGTGAAGGCTTCCGACGGCAAGCGCAATGCAACGGTTCTTTATTGTATCGACTCTCATTCTTATTCACAGATCAAGGGAGTGAATGGATACGATTACATCAAATTTGACCAAATACAGTGGTATCGTGAGAACAGTAAGAAGTTTACTGAAGAAAATAATGGCGTTCCGGTTTCGTCGTATGCGTTTTTTCATATAGCTTTGCCGGAGTATAATCAGGCTGCCTCTTCCGAGAGTGCAATACTTTATGGCATTCGTAAAGAAAAAGCATGCGCTCCCCAGTTAAATTCGGGCTTGTTTGCCGCCATGAAAGAGATGGGAGATGTGAGAGGTGTATTTGTGGGACACGACCACGATGATGATTATGCCGTGTCATGGAAGGGAATCTTGCTGGCATACGGACGCTATACGGGTGGCAACACAGTATATAATCACCTTACAAATGGTGCGAGAGTGATTGAGTTGGATGAAAATGCAAATAGTTTCCGTACGTGGATACGCCTGAAGGAAGGGGTCGTACAACAGGTAACCTATCCTGCCGATTTCATTAAAGAATAGAAGATACACAAAAGACAAAACTTAAATATAGATAGAATACCATGAAAAAGTTATTTGTTTTAGTATGTTTGCTTGCGATCGGATTCTGCAATGTGGCTTGGGCGGCTAAACGGCAGGCAAAACATGTAGTATTGATTGCGTTGGACGGCTGGGGTGCGTATAGTGTGCCCAAAGCAGACATACCCAACATTAAAAACCTGATGGACGAAGGATGCTACACACTTCATAAACGTAGCGTATTTCCATCATCAAGCGCTATTAACTGGGCTTCCATGTTTATGGGAGTGGGTACTGAACTTCACGGATATACAGAATGGGGTTCGCGTACGCCCGAGATACCATCGCGGGTTGTCAATGAACATGGTATTTCTCCTACTATCTTTTCGGTTATGCGTCAACAGTATCCGGAGGCTGAGACCGGTTGCCTGTACGAGTGGGAAGGAATTAAATACCTGGTCGATACACTGGCACTGAGTTACCATGCACAAGCTCCTGATTATGATAAATGCCCGACTGCTCTCTGCGAGATGGCTGAGAAGTATATCAAAGATAAAAAGCCTGCCATGCTTGCAGTTTGCTTCGATCAGTTGGATCATACCGGTCATGCTGTCGGGCACGACACTCCGGGCTATTATGAAAAGCTGAAAGAACTGGACGGTTATGTGGGACGTATCATTGCTGCCATTAAAGAGGCCGGAATATATGATGATACGATTATCATGATGACAGCCGATCACGGTGGCATTAAAAAAGGGCATGGGGGGATTACACTCCAGGAGGTAGAGATACCTTTTATCATTGCCGGTAAGAATGTCAGAAAAGGGGGAGAGTTCCAGGAAAGCATGATGCAGTTTGATACTGCTGCCACCATGGGATACGTTTTTGGAGTGAAGCAACCTCAAGTCTGGATAGGACGTCCCATGATACAGGTTTTCAAATAAACACTACTGTCACAACCTGAAGAAAAACAATGCACATAATATAAATTTGATAAAATGAAAAAGATTATTTTTATGACGCTTTTCCTGCTTGTCGCCATGACGGGACAAAGTAAAGGAAAGGGTGAGTTTACGGTTCTGCAATGGAATGTATGGCAGGAAGGTACAATGGTTCCGGGAGGATATGATGCAATCGTTAATGAGATAGTGCGCTTGCAACCCGACTTTGTGACATTCAGCGAAGTGCGTAATTATCATAACACTCGTTTTAACGAGCGTATTGTGGCTTCTCTGAAAGAGAAAGGACTGGATTATTATTCTTTCTATACGTATGACACAGGTTTGCTGAGTAAGCATCCGATCACAGACTCGCTCACTGTATTCCCCGAAAACGGAGACCACGGAAGTATCTACAGGCTGACAAGTTCCGTAAACGGACACAAGGTGGCAGTCTACACCAGCCATTTGGATTACCTGGATTGTGCTTACTACAACGTACGGGGTTATGACGGTTCCAGCTGGAAAGAGATACCTATTCCGACTACTGTAGAAGAAGTTTTGAAGGTGAATGTGGCTTCTCAGCGTGACGATGCCATCAAGATGTTCATTGCACAGGCTCAAAAGGATATTGCAAATGGTTATAGCGTGATTATAGGCGGTGACTTCAATGAACCGTCACATCTGGATTGGATTGAGGCTAATAAGAATCTGTACGATCACAATGGCCTGGTAATTCCCTGGACAGTAACTACATTGCTAGAGCAAAACGGGTTTGTGGATACATATCGTCACATTTATCCGAATCCACTGACTCATCCGGGATTTACATATCCGGCAGATAATCCGTTGAAAGAACCCGGTAAACTGACATGGGCACCGAAAGCGGACGAACGTGACCGTATCGACTTTATTTTCTACAAAGGAAAGAATCTTGAAGCAAAGAAAGCGATTGTCTTTGGCCCGAAAGGCTCTATCGTACGTAATAAGAGAGTGCAGGAGACATCAAAAGATAATTTCCTGTTACCGTTGGATGTATGGCCAACCGACCATAAAGGACTGCTGGTGACATTTAAGATTAAGTAATGTTTCACCACAGAGTAACACAGAATAACACGAAGTAACGCAGAATAACCCAGAGTATTCATGTCGACAATCCGTGACTTAATACTCACTCTGTGGAACTCTGTGTTACCCTGTGGTGAATAAATGCCCCCTTGATATTATCCTGTCGTTTAAATTTCTCCTCGCATCCGATCCTCGAATGCGGCTAATGCGGCTTTGGCGCCTTCTCCCATTGCGATGATAATCTGTTTGTAGGGGACGGTGGAAACGTCTCCGGCAGCATAAATTCCCGGCACGTTGGTACGGCAATGTGCATCGATCACGATCTCGCCCGGACGATTTACCTCAACCACATCGCGGAAAATACCACTATTGGCTACCAAACCGATCTGTACAAAGATGCCATCCAGGCTGATCACCCGTTCTTCTTCTGTTTTGCGGTCTTTGACACGGATGCCGGTCACCTTATCTCCATTGCCTACCACTTCGGTTGTCTGCGAGTGAACAAGAACTTCTACATTCGGCAGGCTTTTCAGTTTTTCCTGTAAAACCTGATCCGCTTTCAGCTCGTCCATAAACTCGAGCACCGTAACTTTGGAGCAGATACCTGCCAGGTCGATGGCTGCTTCGATTCCGGAATTTCCTCCCCCCACGACAGCCACCTGCTTCCCTTTGTAGAAAGGTCCGTCGCAGTGTGGACAGAAAGCCACCCCACGGCCGATATATTCCGCTTCGCTCGGTACGTTCAGTTTGCGCCAGCTTGCACCGGTGGCAACGATTACCGCCGGAGCTGAGAAACGTTCTCCTCCTTTGGCTGTCAGAACCTTATCCTTTCCATCAAGCTCTATCTTTTCGATCTGGCGATGTTCGAGCAAATCGATGGGATATTGTGACATGTGGGTTTTCAGATTATCGGCCAACTGGCTTCCGATTGTCGAAGGTACGGAGATCAGGTTCTCTATGCCTACTGTTTCTTTTACTTGTCCGCCGATCCGTTCGGCAATGACCGCTACATTCAAGCCTTTACGGGCCGAATAGATGGCAGCGGCCGAACCGGCCGGACCTCCGCCGGCTACAATCACATCATATTTTTTGATGGAAGTTTCCGCACTGTTCGTCTCCGTTCCATATTGTTCTTCCAGTTTGGCCAACAGTTCGCCAAAGTCACCACGCCCCACGTGGATCAGTTTACCGTCTGCGAAGACAGAAGGAACCCCCTGTATTTTCAGTGCCTCTACTTCCGCCTGGTTGATGGCTCCGTCCACAGTCTGGTGCTGAATCTGTCCGTTCAGCGTGGTCATGGCGTTGAGTGCCTGCACCACGTCGGGGCAGTTGGTACAGGTCAGTGACACGTAAGTTGTCAGGCGGACAGGTCCTTTCAATGATTTTACCCGGTTGCATATGCCTTCGTCCGGAAAGTTCTTTCCTTTTCCGTCCGTATTCAGGATGGCAAGCAGTAGGGAACTGAATTCATGCCCATTGGGAACGGCCCGGAAGGTGATACCTGTCCTGTGTTCTCCTTTGAGAAGTGTAAATTCCAGTCCTTTGCCTTCATTGATCCGGCAAGAGAGTTTCTCGGAGCAGGATGCCACATCGTTCAGGAGTTCCAGAAGTTCGGTGCGGCTTTCGTGTTGCGGTGAGACGGTGATGTCGAATGTATAGTTCGCCTCCAATGCGGCGAAGATGGTACGTAATTGTTCTTTTATAGCTGAGTCTAACATTATATCGAAGATTGATTAGAGATGAATGATTTAGAAAGATTTATCGTCAAGAGCTAAAAAAGACCGATATGGGGGATACCGGTCTTCATAGGATTGCTGTTTAGATCTTACCGACCAGGTCGATGCTCGGCTTCAGGGTTGCTTCGCCTTTTTTCCATTTAGCGGGGCAAACTTCTCCGTCGTGAGTAGCTACAAACTGTGCGGCCTCTACTTTGCGGAGCAACTCGTCGGCATTACGTCCGATGTTGTTATCCTGTATCTCGGCAATCTTGATTTTTCCTTCCGGATTGACGAGGAACGTTCCGCGGTAAGCCATTCCGTCTTCTTCGATCATCACACCGAATCCACGGCTCAATACACCTGTCGGGTCTGCCAACATCGGATATTTGATCTTACGGATGCTTTCCGAAGCATCGTGCCATGCTTTGTGTACGAAGTGTGAGTCGGTGCTTACCGAGTATACTTCTACACCCATAGCCTGAAACTGTTCGTATTTCTCGGCAACGTCTACCAGTTCGGTCGGGCACACAAAGGTGAAGTCCGCCGGGTAGAAGAAGAAAATAGCCCATTTTCCCTTTACGTCTTCGCTGCTTACTGTTTTAAAACTTCCGTTCTGAAAAGCCTGTACTTTGAATTCAGGCATCTGTGAGTTGATAATTGGTTCCATAATTGTTTCTTATTTAGATTCATTCTTATTTGTTTCCGATGCAAAAATAGGGCGAATTTTCCCGTTTCAGCAAAAAATCCAATTGATAATATTTATCGGCTGATAGATGAAATCTTATAGGCTGCCTTGTTTTGTATGTCCGGTGCCCGATAAATGGGGAGTGGCTTTCGTTTTGATACCTTTTTCTTCTTTTAGCTGTCAGAAAGAGAAGAATATCCCTTGGGGAGTAACCGGGTCTTTTGCGGTTCAAGTCAAACGGGAGGAGCGGAGGTGCCAAAACAGGGCGTTTTTTCTTCAGAAAGCAGGCTTTTGATGTCCGAAAGCCGGTGTTTGGGTCGGGAAGTGCCGGTGTTTTCCGAAAAAGAAGTAAGCATTTGCTCCGAAAGACGTAAGCAAGTTGAGAAAATGCTTACTTCTTTTTGGAATATCTCTATATGTTTTCCCTCATTACATATATTGTAATTGTTCCGAAGAGGAAAAAAGAAGGATTTCTTTCTGGTTGCTCTCCGGAAATGAACATGCTGAAAAAGATAAAAGGGAAGCATCAGGATTGAATACTGTCCTTTTTGTTCTTTTCTTTCTTGAAGAACCGCTTCTTTGCATAGAAACAGGAACTTAAAGTGATAAAACGGAAATTGCTGACAGGAAAAGGAGACGAAAAAATCGCTTCACCCTACCTTTGCCCGGAAAAAAGCCAATCTGGAACCATTCGATTATCAATATGACAGAATGTAGTTTTACCCCCCTTCCTTATCCGCCATCCAGTACCTAAGAGTCGTTAGTGTGTGAACTCGAGTTATCTAATCAAAATAGAAAGAAGTTTGCGTTTTGTTAAAGTTGCCCTCACCTTTAAACTTCCCTCTTACTTTTTAGTCATATAGACAGTTGCAACAAAAAAGACAGATGATTATTTGATAACTTAAAAAAGGAAAGAACAATGAAAAGAATAAGTTTTTTATTAGCAGCCCTATTAATGATGGGAGGAATGGTGATGGCACAAGGTCCGCGCAGAGGCGGTCAGGATATGGACCCGAAAACACGTGCCGAACGCATGACCGAGCGTATGGCGAAAGAATACTCTTTGAATGAAACTCAGAAGAAAGAGTTGCTTGAGGTCAATATGGCTTTCGTACAAAAGATGGGAGAGCGTCCCGGAAGAATGAAGCCGGAAATGAGACAAGGTAAGAAGGGGCAGAGTCAGGCTACCGACAGCTGCACTTGTAAACAGGATAGGAGAAAAGCTCCTCGCATGTCCAAAGAGGACAGAGAAAAGATGCGTCAGGAGATGAAAGCTTCGCGTGAGTCCTACGAGGCTGGTCTGAAGAAAATTATGACGAAAGACCAGTATGCTGCTTATACCAAGAAGCAGGCCGAGCGGGAGCAGAGAAGAGGAGGCGGAAGATAAGCTTCAGCGTTGATGATTAGTGATGGGGCGGACATCGACATGGTGGCCGGTCCATCACTAATCATCAATTACTAATTACCAAAATACTTGTATATTTCCCCCGCTTTTTGTTCCTTTGCCGTACGATTTAATAAACTGATAATTCGAATATGAAAAAGCTTATTTATCTGCTTGGGTTGGCAATGCTTATGGCTGTCGCAGCTTGTTCCGGTTCGGCTGAAAAGAAAAAGAGCGATATCCGTGTTTTGATGCAGGATAGCACCGATGCACATGGAGTGCAGCGCATGACGGCCCGTAAGAGCGAGGTAGATATTAAATATAAAGGCAAAGAGTACCATTCGTTTATTTCCCGTACGCCCAATGATTCGCTTCCCCGGGTGGTAAGCCAGATGGGGAATACGTATGTCGACAATCAGATAGTGCTTAGGCTGACGCGTGGAAACGAACGTGTTTTCAGCCGTACTTTTACCAAAAAGCAGTTCGAGTCTCTGATAGGCGATGATTTTATGGCGAAATCTATCCTGGAAGGGATTGTTTATGATAAAACGACTCCTGAGGGAATAGTCTATGCTGCCAGTATCTGCTATCCGCAGACAGACCTGTATGTACCTATCTCCATCACGATCTCACCCGATGGAAAAATAAGTATGAAGAAAGAAGAGCTTCTGGAAGAGGTGTACGATGAAGATACATCCGCCCGTTAAAAAATACAAAAAGAACCCTTCTCTTTATTTATTCCCAAATCTTTCCCGTTTCTATCTCGTTATTTGCAGTGTGAAATAGTTCCGAAACTTATTATTGACACTAAAAAAATAACGATTATGAAGAAGATTTTGTCTATTCTTGTATTGGCCATTGCAGCCGTCCAATTTGCATTTGCAGGTGATATCATCACGAAAGATGCGATGAAATTGCCTCTTCCGGCACGTAATTTTATTAATCGGCACTTTTCCAATCCGCAGATTTCGCATATTAAGATAGAAAATGAGATTCTGCAAACAAAGAAGTACGATGTGTTGTTGACTAATGCAACCGAGATCGACTTTGATAACCGGGGCAACTGGATTGAAGTGGATTGTAAAAAAGCGGCTGTTCCTGCAACAATTGTTCCTGACTTCGTGAAGGAATATATGAAAGCCAATGGGTATCACTCTGAGTTTGTGACTCAGATAGAGCGCGACCGCAAGGGGTATGAAGTCGAGTTGAATACGGATTTGAGCCTGAAGTTTACCAAAGACGGTAAGTTTCGTAAAGCGGAGCATTGATAAATTGGAATAAACCTATTAAAAAAAGGCCTTGATTATGAAATTTTTGAAATTTAGTTTGTTGACAGCCGTGTTGCTGTCGGTCGTGTTTGCTTTCAGTTCGTGTGGCGATGATGACGATACGGGATATCTTCCGCCGAGCCAGGCCATTCAGGATGCACTGAAGAAGCTTTATCCCAATGCCACTGCCATTAAATGGGAGCAAAAGGGCGTCTATTACGTAGCCGACTGTCAGGCGGACGGCAGAGAGAAGGAAGTTTGGTTCGATGCCAATGCCAACTGGCTGATGACGGAAACAGAGTTGAACAGTATCAATAACCTGCCGCCGGCAGTGTTGACGGCTTTTATGGAGTCGAGTTACAGCAATTGGGTAGTGGATGATGTGGCGATATTGGAATATCCGAATGAACCTTCTACGGAATTTGTGGTAACTGTGGAACAGGGTAAAAAGGTAGACTTGTATTTTTCGGAAGGCGGTGGTTTGCTGCACGAAAAAGATGTTACCAACGGTGACGACACACATTGGCCCAGGATTTAAAGGTTGAATGTGCTGCCCGAGGCATGTGAATAGTAAAAACAAGAGGATGTGCAATCTGTGGTGAGTTTTGCACATCCTCTTGCGCTTTATGGGGAATTGCTTTTTACATCGGCTTATAATCCTTTGCCAGTCCGCCTTCACTTGTTTCTTTATAAAGTGAGGGTAGGTCGTGGCCGGTTTGTTTCATCACTTGTATTACTTTGTCGAAAGAGACACGGTGCATTCCATCGGTAAATGAAGAGTATAGATTGGCGTCCAATGCGCGGGCGGCCGCATAAGCATTACGCTCGATACAAGGAATCTGTACCAATCCGCATACCGGATCACAAGTCATGCCCAAGTGATGTTCCAGTCCCATTTCGGCAGCATATTCAATTTGAGCCGGACTTCCTCCGAATAGCTGGTTGGCGGCAGCCGATGCCATGGCACATGCCACGCCTACTTCTCCTTGGCAGCCTACTTCTGCTCCGGAGATGGAAGCATTTTGCTTGACGATGTTACCTATCAATCCGGCTGTTGCCAATGCGCGAAGGATACGCATCTCACTGAACTCACGGCTTTTGGCAAGATGATAAAGAACGGCAGGCATCACTCCGCACGATCCGCATGTGGGTGCTGTTACGATTTTGCCTCCCGAGGCATTCTCTTCACTTACGGCAAGCGCGTAGGCAAATACCAATCCGCGTGACTGCAAAGAAGCCTTGTATCCGGTAGCGCGGATATAATATGTGGAAGCTTTACGTCTCAGGTTCAATGGGCCGGGCAGCACTCCTTCTTGTTCGAGACCACGCTGGACAGACTCCTTCATCGTATCCCATACTTCTTTCAGATAGTCCCATATATCAGGATCTTCGCATTCTTTCACGTATTCCCAGTAACTTTTTCCGGTATGTTCGCACCAATCCAGAATTTCGGTCATGCTGTTCATGGAGTATACTTCCGGGCTTTCAATAGACGGTTGTTTGTTGTCTTCGGCCAATGCACCTCCCCCTACACTGTAGACAGTCCAGTTTTCCAGTTCATTGCCGCCGGCATCAAGTGCCACAAAGTTCATTCCGTTCGGATGGAAAGGAAGAAAGATTTTGGGTTGCCATATAATATCTACCGGTGCAGTAGGTTTCAGTGTGTCAATGATGGCTACATCCGTCATGTGTCCTTTTCCTGTCGCCGCCAGGCTTCCGTAGAGGGTCACTTTGAACGATGCTGCTTCAGGATGTCGTGTGAGGAACATTTCTGCTGCCTTGCGAGGTCCCATGGTGTGACTGCTCGAAGGTCCGGTTCCAATGCGATAGAGTTCTTTTATTGATTTCATATTAGCTAATTAGGTTGTTGCGCAAAGGTAATTGTTTTTTCAAAATTTTTGGTAACTTAATACCATTTCTTCTTTCGGAAAAACCAGTATACGGCTCCGCCCACCAGGAGCATCAATATCCAGGCATATACATATCCATATCGCCAGTCTAATTCGGGCATAATCTTGAAGTTCATTCCCCACACTCCGACAAGAAAAGTCAACGGAATAAAGATGGTGGAAACAATGGTGAGGCGCTTCATGATATCATTCATCCGCAAGTCATTGTTGGATATGTAAAGATCAACCAGGGACGATAGGGTTTCCCGGCATATTTCGATGGTTTGCAATACGAATTGCAGATGGTCGTTGACATCATTGAAGAAAGCACGGTTCACTTTGTGCATCAGGGAGTTTTCCGCCCTCAGGAGTTTCACGTATTGTTCCTTTAATGGAAGAATGGCTTTCTTCATCAGCATGTACTGCCGGCGGAGTGCCTGTATCTGGATGCCGATATCGTTACCGTCACTGATGGTGAGCAATTCTTCTTCCAGGTCTTCCAGGGAGTCGTCGATAGTAGATACGGTGGCGATGTAATTCCCCATTATGCTGTTTAGTAAGACACTGAGCAGGTAGTCGCTTTGTCTACCCCGTATTTTTAGTACATCATTGTGAAGGGCGGAGGTGACATCGTCAAAGAAGTCGGTTTCGTTTTCCAGGAAGGTGAGTACAAAGTTGCTTCCTTGGATGATGCATACTTGTTGCTGTTCCAGTTCATCCAGTTCATCTTCCGGGCTTTTCTCTTCTTTGTTGTTGAAGCGGAATAGCTTCATGATAAGCACCGTGTACTTGTCATGCTCCTCTATTTTAGTGGGATGCTCGGCATTCAGAATATCCTGAAGGATAAGAAAGTCTATTTCAAAGTGACTGCATATTTCCCGGATGACTTCGGTGTTCTGAAGTCCGTGCACCTGCAGCCAGTTGATCTGCTCGCGGTTGAGAGAATTGGCGACAGTCTGGAAATTGACACCTGAAACCTCCTGCATCACAAGAGCGTTGTAAGTACATAAATGCAGGTGGGTGGGAGTCTGGCTCTCACCGTTATAAACTAATCTTTCACTTAACAGGTTATTCTTCATATTCTTCTTTTTTTATGCCAAATCGACTACCGTGATACCTGCACCTCCCAATTGGATATGTTCGTCGGCAAAATGGCGGACTCCCGGTATGGTTTGCAAATATTGGCGGATAAGGGTACGCAGGATACCCGTACCGGTCCCATGTAGGATGCGTACCCGGCTCATACCGACCAGGATGGCGTCGTCTACAAAGTAGGTTACAGCTTGTAGAGCTTCGTCTCCCCGCATTCCCCGTACATCGATATCTTGCTTGAAGTTCAGCTTTTTTTCGTACATGCTGTCCTGAGTCTGGTTGCTGACAAAAGAACTTTTGGCAGACTCTTGTTTTTGGGGGACTGCGTTGCTGCGTTCCAGCCGCTCCGTCTTTACAGTTGTCTTGATGCTGCCGAAGGCTACCACGGCATTCTTCCCGTTGATTTCAAGTACTTCTCCGACCGAACTTTGTCCTTTGATACGTACCGGACACCCTTCGGTGATGGGAGTTGCTTTGGGAGTTTGCTGAACTGTCGGCTGTTCTTTGGTGCCGTTTTGCTTTTTCTCCTTCTTGCGGTTTTGCTTCTCTTTCAGCTTCTCCATCTTTCGGGCTATCTTATCTTCCTGTTCCTTGGAAGTCAGGTTGTCTATCGATTCACGGAAGTCCGCCAGTTCCTGGCGTACCAGACGTGTTTTTTCTTTTTCAGCCTGTGCCTCTTTTATGGTACGGATGGTATTCTCGATACGTGCATTTGATTCTTGCAACAACCGCTCCGCCTCCTCTTTTGCCTGACGGATGATCTCTTTTCTCGACTTTTGTAATTCTTCCATCTCAGCCTGATAGCGGGCAATGGTTTCTTCCATATGCTTTTCGCGCTGGCGGATAGTCTGACGCTTTCCTTCCCAATAACGTTTGTCACGTACGATATCCTGCAAATACTTGTCGGCATTGATATATTCACTTCCCACAATCTCAGAAGCATCTGCGATCACATCCTCCGGTAATCCGATTTTACGAGCGATTTCTACAGCGAATGAACTACCCGGATTACCGATCTGAAGTTGGAAAAGTGCCTGCATCAGATGACGGTCATATAGCATGGCACCGTTTACTACACCTTCGTGATCCTCTGCAAAATGTTTTAGATTCTGGTAGTGTGTAGTTATAACACCGAAAGTACCCTTTATGTTGAATCGTTTCAGTACAGCTTCGGCAATAGCTCCGCCGATCTGGGGTTCTGTACCTCCACCGAATTCGTCAATTAAAATCAGACTTCGTTCGTTGCAGTTCTTCATCATGATTTTCATATTGGTCAAGTGTGAAGAATAGGTACTCAAATCGTCTTCAATGGATTGTTCATCACCGATGTCGATGAAGATACTGCCAAACAGGCCTACATGACTTCGTTCATGCATGGGTACGAGCATGCCGCATTGCAGCATATATTGTAGTAACCCGACTGTTTTCAGACATACGGATTTACCTCCGGCGTTGGGACCGGATATAATAAGGATACGCCGTTTGAGGTTCAGTTCTATGTCCAATGGCACTACTTTCTTTCCATGTTTGGCAAGCGAAAGTTGTAATAGTGGGTGTACGGCCATTGTCCAGTCCAATAATTGCTCGTTCTCCAGGCTGGGTTTGATACTGTTTGTTTGGATGGCGAAGTGACTTTTGGCACGAATGAAGTCTATCTCGGCAAGAAATTCATACGATTGCAGTATTTCCGGGATAGAAGGACGCAGGGTGTTAGAGAACTCAGTCAGGATACGGATGATCTCCCGGCGTTCATCCCCTTCCAGTTCACGGATACGGTTGTTGGCTTCCACTACTTCCGCTGGTTCGATAAATACAGTTTTTCCGCTGGCCGATTCATCGTGGACGATTCCTTTGATTTTACGTTTTAATCCCGGAGCCACCGGAATAACCAATCGACCGTCGCGCATGGTTGGTGCCACGTCTTTGTCCACATAGCCTTCGGATTGTGCGTTTCGGAGTATGCTGTTAAGCGAACGTGAGATACTTCCCATCGTGTTAGCCAGTTCCCGTCGGATGCGTGACAGTTCGGTCGAAGCATTATCCTTGATTTTGCCATATTTATTTAAAATGCCATCAATCTTGGTGATAAGTTGTGGAAAGACAGTTATGTCACCGGCCAGTTTTTTCAGGCTGGGGTAGGGACAATCCGATTCTTCTTCATCATTGCGCTGCAGGAAACGGACGATGTCCCGGATGGTCTCCAACGAACGTCGTAGATCAAACAATTCTTGTTCGTCCATGTACATTCCTTCTATCCGGATTCGTTTCAAAGAGGGACGGACATCGAAAAAAAATTGGTCGGGAAAGTTATCTTCCTCTTGTATGATGCGAACAAACTCTGCAACCTGATTCAGCAGTTCATCAACTTCTTCAAAGTGATCGGAAAAATTCATTTCATTCACTCTCTCTTCTCCTAATGTGCTGAGACATTTGTCTTTTAATAATTGTCTGATTTGGTCGAATCCTATTTTCTGCTCAAAATTCTGGGGATATATCATGGATTATCTAATTTATCTATATAACAGTTTCAATTGAATTGTTCCGCAAAAATACGATTATTCCACGAAAAAAATGGCAAAATGTTTGTGGATTTAAAAATGATTCGTACCTTTGCATCGCTTTAAGAGAAAAGCACTACTTAACCGTAGTTTTGGAGAGGTGGCAGAGTGGTCGATTGCGGCGGTCTTGAAAACCGTTGTACTGCGAGGTACCCGGGGTTCGAATCCCTGTCTCTCCGCTGAACTAACCGGACAAAACCGGACAATGAACAGCCAAGTCCTACAAATTCAACGATTTGTGGGACTTTTTTTATTCCCTTATGTCTGCCCTACCGGACATCATTTAGACCCTAAAAGACAAAGTTAGTAACCTAACTCGTACCCCCGACAACTGAAAGTCCAAAAGGGGTACACTTAGTCTAAAATTGGCGAACTTCTGTCGCTATTTGGCGGGTCTGTATAAACTTCACTTTTAGCTAATTAACGTAGTTTTGTAACCAAAAAAAGTGAGTTTATGAAGAGTACATTTTCCGTTCTTTTCTTTGTGAAAAAGGACAAGCAAAAAATCAATGGCAGTTACCCTATTTTCGTCCGTGTCACGATTGACGGTGTGGCAAGTCGTTTTAATTCCAAACTTGATGTTCAACCCAAAGTTTGGGATGGTAAGGCAGGTAAAGCCGCAGGACGTTCTTCGGAAGCTACCCGCATCAACAGATTACTGGATGATATAAACGCATCCTTGAACACCATTTATCACGAACTGCAACGCCGTGACAATTATGTTACCGCCGAAAAGGTGAAGAATGAATTTTTAGGTCATAGCGAGAACCACGACACTATCCTTAACCTTTTCCAAAAGCACAATGACGATGTTAAGCAGTTGGTCGGCATATCTAAAACGATTGCCACTTATCGTAAATATGAAGTGACCCGCCGCCATCTTGCCGAGTTCATCCAAAGCAAATATAACCTGTCGGATATTTCTATAAAGGAAATAACCCCGATGTTCATTACTGACTTCGAGTTATATTTGCGTACCACCTGTAAATGCGGCTTTAATACGACCGCCAAGTTTATGCAGTTTTTTAAACGCATTATCCTAATAGCCCGTAATAACGGCATCTTGATAGGCGACCCATTCGCCAGTTATAAAATACGTTTGGAAAAAGTGGATAGAGGTTATTTGTCAGAAGATGAAATAAAGATAATCCTCAAAAAGAAGATGGTTTCTGAACGGTTGGAACAGGTGCGTGATGTTTTTATCTTTTCCTGTTTCAGTGGTTTGGCTTATGTGGATGTTGCAAACTTAAAGGAAGATAATATCCGCAAGTCTTTTGACGGTAATTTGTGGATAATCACCAAACGCCAAAAAACAAATACAGATGTGAATGTTCCTTTACTGGATATTCCTAAAATGATACTGGAAAAGTACAAAGGTAAATTGCCGGACGGGAAGGTACTTCCTATTATCAGCAATCAAAAACTTAATGCCTATTTGAAAGAAATAGCAGATGTGTGTGGAATTAAAAAGAACTTGACATTTCATCTTGCAAGGCATACTTTTGCCACGACAACCACACTTGCTAAAGGTGTACCCATTGAAACGGTTAGTAAGATGTTGGGACACACCAATATAGAAACGACACAGATATACGCCCGCATTACCAATAACAAAATCAGTAACGATATGCAGAGACTTGACAAGAAATTTGTCGGCATTGAAAAAATCTACAAAGAAGTATCTATGAAATAGGTATATAGGAGAACTTATCACAATTTGTGATAAGTTCCTTTATGCTTTCAATTACTCACCATTAAATAATAACATTATGGACTTACAAATCATTCAAAACAAAATTTTTGAGGTCAGAGGTTGCCGGGTCATGCTCGATTTTCATTTGGCAGAACTTTATCAGGTTGAAACAAGAGCTTTGAAACAGGCAGTTAAAAGAAACTTATCCCGTTTTCCCAGTGACTTTGCTTTCCAGCTAACAAAGGATGAATGGCAGGAACTTATCACAAACTGTGATAAGTTCCCTGAAAATATCCGGCACACACCGACCCCGCCTCTCGCATTTTTGGAGCAAGGTGTCGCCATGCTTAGTAGTGTCTTACGCAGTCAGACAGCCATAGACGTGAATATTTCCATCATGCGTGCTTTCGTCCTCATGCGGCAAATGTCAATCGGTTACGAGGAACTTCTTAAACGCATCGAAGAACTGGAACAGAGTACAGATGCACAATTCAGCGAGGTGTACCAAGCATTGACCCAGTTATTAAGCAAACCCGAACCGAAGCCACGCAAACCGATAGGATATAGAACCTATGACGAATAACGGTTTAAGGTATTCGGTTGTCTAAGGGGTGTCACCAGTGATACCCCTTTTTCAGTTCCCTAAAGTAATGTATCTCAATCACAAATTTTAGCAAAGTTACAGCCCGGCGGGGACAAATACCAAATCCGAGCCGTTCCGGTTTTCTAAAAAATCTCCACACCTGCGGGTCGTATTTTTTGAAAAGATTAGGTTGAAGTCCCCGCCAAACTGTGGGTGTCCGGCAAAATTTCTTATTGTTTAATTTAAAATTCAAGTGTTATGAAAACAACAGAATTTACCATGCCGGAAATCACTATCTCTTATAAAGACAATGTAAAAGCATCCGAAAGAGTGAAAATACTCTCATCCGAAACGTCCTATTCTTATCTGAAACCGTTCTATGCGGAATGTATGGAACACCACGAGGAAAGCCATGTAATGTTCCTCAATCGTGCTAACAAGGCTTTGGGCGTTTCCCTTATCTCTAAAGGCGGCATGGCTGAAACGGTTATGGACGTGAAAATCATCCTGCAAACAGCTTTAAAAGTACATGCTTCGGGGATTATCCTCTCACATAACCACCCATCGGGCAACCTGCATCCGAGTGAACCGGACAAACAAATTACCTCAAAAATAAAAGAAGCCTGCAAGATATTGGATTTGCACCTGTTAGACCATATCATCCTGACAGAAGAAAGTTATTACAGTTTCACAGACGAGGGGCTTTTATAAGCCCTTTTTTTACTCTCTCATTACCCAATACAAAAAGCCTGATGGCTTTTACTTCTATCCTCTCAAACAAGAGAAAAATTTTCCCTAAAACTGATTGGAACATTGTCAAAGGTATATCCGTGCCTGTTACTGTTCAAATTATTTTTTAGAAATCTCCACACCTACGGGTAGTATTTCATAAATAATAATTTGCCCTGTACCATTCCCGAACCTTTGAAAAGACAATGTTCCCATTCAGTTAAAGGAAAAATTTATGTGGTGGGCGACAAGCGATGTAAACAATTAAAATTCAAAAGCCATGGAAGCAGTAACATTATCAGAAGCAAGAGTTTATGTAGGCACATACGCCCGGTATAACAACGGTTCACTTTTCGGCAAGTGGTTAGACCTGTCCGACTATTCGGATAAGGACGAGTTTTTGGAAGCGTGCCGGGAACTGCACAAGGACGAGCAAGACCCGGAATATATGTTTCAGGATTACGAGAATGTACCCGAAAGCCTGATTTCCGAAAGCTGGTTATCTGGTAAGTTCTTTGAACTTCGGGATGCCATTGAGAAACTAAGCGAAACCCAGCAGGAAGCGTTTTTCGTATGGTGCGACCACCACAACAGCGATATAAGCGAGGAAGATGCGGACGACCTTGTTTCTTCTTTTGAGGATGATTATCAGGGGGAATATAAGGACGAGGAAGATTACGCCTATGAAATCGTAGAGCAATGTTACGAACTGCCGGAGTTCGCAAAGACCTACTTTGATTATTCGGCTTTTGCCCGTGACCTGTTTATGACTGATTACTGGATGGAAGACGGTTTTGTTTTCCGTTGTGCCTGATTACTAACCGGGTGGAGCAATCCACCCGCAACACACCAAGACAATGAAAGTATATAATAAGATAGCGACTTTTTTACGATGGTTTATACTTGCTTTTATCATCTATCAGGTAGCCACCAGCACCGCCGGGACATGGATAGCTTTAATCATAGGCTTTTTTATTCTCCAGTTCTTTCTCCGGTTGTTTATCTCCGCCGTTTACCTGTTGTGTATGGCGTTTATTTTCATTGTACTGCTTTCAATTCTGATTGTCTTATAACTCATTACAAATTATAGCAATATGGAAACTTTTAGCAAAAACGAGGTAAGCATTATCCAAACATTGAGCAAGATGGTGTATTAGAAAATAAAGCTAATAATAGATATTAGTATTCGTTTTTTTTTTATATTTACCTCAAATTTAGTAAATAAATCATGTATGAATATAGAAGAGTTGAAAGTTAAAGCAGAAAATATTGTTGAAAATATAAAAGATAAAGGTATTTATTTGAAAGAAAATACTTTTATAGACTATAAATTGGAATTAAAATTAAGTCCAAATGTTAGTAATGTACTAATATTTCTTAGGAATTTTGCAAAAGACATACTAGCTTTTGCAAATAAAGACGGAGGATTGCTTCTTTTAGGATTTAACGAAAATAAAGAAACAGGAGAAATAACAGATATTGGATTGAAAGAAGACGATATAAATATTCTGCGAGCGATTGATTTAAAAGACCTATCAGATCAATTTGTGAAAATGTTTGATGCTCAAATTGTAGTTGATATTCATGCGTTTAATATTGCAGCACGCAAATTTTACTATATATTAATAGAAAAGCACAACTCTATATTAATACCCAAAAATGACTTTTTAGACTATGGACTTAAAAAAGGAGATATAATATATAGAAGTGCAGGAAATAATTTAAAAGCAAATGAAAGAACGTCTGAGTTTAATACCTTTATAGAAGCGAAGGTGAATGAAAAAAATAAAGAGTTTATGCAAATATGGTCTAATTTGTTACCTGAAGTATTTGATATTAATCCCAAGGAAATATTGATTATAAATCCACTACAAGGAAAGGTGTATGGCTATAACTCTAAAAGTAATATATTATCTAGTACAGATATAGAAATAGATAATAAAGACGATGGTCCTATCAATGTTATTTTAAATGCTATATCAGCGGGCGAAATAGGAAAAATATCTACAAATGAGGGGAAGCCTATTTATAAATTAGTAGGTGAGATTATTCTAAATAATGAAAAAGTAAAAGAATCTACTTCTATGAATTCCATTCATGATGAAATAAAACAAAAAACTAGATATAAGATATCTAATATTCAGCTTAAGATGGTTATGTTATATTTAGGCTGGGTGAATAATGGAGCTTTCAATATTGATAAACCTAAAAATGATGATATTAATCCTGATTTTTCAGAATATATTTGGATTGAAACAGTAGATAATTTGAAAGGGAAAAAGAAGGTCGTTTTTTCACCAAAAGCTGTAGCTCCTTTATTGGAAATAGTGGAAGATTCGCCAAAACATGTTGAGATTTTTGGTGCATTACTAAAAACAAAATCTTAATAGAAAATATCTATTGTATGCTATTTGTGAAATGCGCAAAAATAGCAGTGGATTTATTCAATAGATACAACATGATTAATTTGCTTGTATTTTTCTGATAGAGAATGTATTTTGATATATAATGTTTCAGTTCTTGAATTGATAATTTCATTAATAGTAAATGGAACTATAGGCGTAAATTGCTTATAAGCTCTTTCTATTTCCTTTATCACCCACTTGGAATTATATACATTATTACTTATAATTAATACAATTACATCGCTATTGTCTAATTCTTCAAAAACACGTTTTTGTTTGTCTTGTGAGTTGTTATGTATTATATCAATATAAACATAGCCAATTTGTCTCAATTTTATTGAGATTTCTTTTAATCTATGCAAAGTAACTTCACTATCTTTCGTTGTATAACTTACAAATATATTCATTTAATAATTCCGTAATTATATGATACAAAACCTAAAGTCACTAATAGGAATAGAATACCATAAAAAACTAAGTGTGACATGTTAAATAAAGAACGGAGAATTCGTTTTTTATTTGTCCGGTTCTTCTGTAGTGTAAATTCTTCTTCACTAGTCTCGACAGAATTGACATCGTTATTTCTCTCACTAATATTTTTAAATCTATCATTCATTTTGGCTCTTAGCTTCTCTTGATAATAATATGAATATGAATCAAAAAGCCAAAATGACACAATAAAAAGGTATAATGAAATAAATAGTGACCTGTCTAATTTATTGTTACATAAATTTATAATTAAGGGAGTGGAAATTCCAATCACAACAAATAAGAGTTTTTTTATTTCTAAACAGTTTTTAGAAAAATTATTTGTAGCATTATGTAGTTGGTCTATAATTTTCCAATCTATTTCATTTTCTATATTTTTATCTTTTTCCATGTTTTATGTGATGATTATAACAATAACAATTATAGCAAGCATTTATATTTTGCAAAAGTAATTATAAAAGAAACACTCAACAATATTTTGTTGAGTGTTTCTTAGCACATTCATCCAAAAAGGTTTATTCTTCTTTTTTGCTACTTTCATTATTGAACGAAAAGAAAAGTTGATGTACCTGTCCGAAACTATCCTGAAAATACACATCTACCGTTTGTTGGTCGGTGGATGCAGAGGTATAATAAAGCCGGAATGTTTCACCCGGAAGCAGGTAAAGATCATTCGGCAGTAAAACCGTCCCATCGGACATTTTCAGCGTTCCCGCCCCGTCCGGCTGGAAATAGCGGATAAAATACTTCGTTTCCTCATATCGCCCGTCCCGGTGAAGCTGGCAGCGAATTTCAGCCGTTTCACCTACCTTTAATTTCTTCAGTACAGGCATCGTTTCGATACTGAACGGGTAAGACTGCTGTATATCCACATTGTCACTACACGCACTTACCAATAACAAGGCGGCCACTATGTAGCACCCTGTTAGTATCTTATAAATTACATTTCTCATATACATTATATATAATTGGTTAGTTTATCACATTATAAATTTTAGCCCTACGCCGAACTGTGTATGGAACTTTCCGACTGAAGAACCGAACAGGCATCTTTCCCGTGCGTTAATCAGGAATACCACCCGGTCGGTGATATAGCTTTCCAGTTCCAGCGTCAGCACACCGCCATAGACAAAACCGTCCTTATCCGTCAGCATCGAACCATCGGGCAGCAGCTTGTCACCCCAGTTACTTGTTTCATACCCGGCAAGGGCAGACAATCCCAGCGAAAGGAAAAAGGTTTTCTTCCGGTCAGAAAGGAAATTCAAATAGTAACCGCCCTCACCTGTAAATTGGCTCACGGGTATCTGCAAATCTTTATAGGGGTAATGCTTTTCGAGATATTCCCCACCGATCACCCACCTGTTCCCGTTTTTGGTATAGGTGGAGAGAGCCGCCCCGAAGTAATAGGCGAAATCACTTTTACTGTTCCAGTGAACGCCGTCCGCCATGCCGCCCGTGACCTGCAAACCTTTCATTCCCGGCAGACATCTTTGTGCGTGTGCCTGGTTGAAAGTCAGGCACAGCGCAAAAAGGGATATAATACAACATATCCTTTTCATGTTCATTTGATTTTAAGTTCATTAATCACTTTGGCTGCCACTATATCCGAATTTTCCACCCGGATAGTTTGGTGTCTGCCCCCGTTCTTTTCCACCAGTTCGATAACCAATATCTTATCGTCAGGGATAGTGAACTGTGGAACGGTGTACACGGTGCGGACGGTACTTTTGCCACCGATAACCAGTATCTCGTTATAACTCCGTACCGGGTCAATGACCGTTTCCTGAATAGCTGTCCTTTTGGCTACTTTCTTATCCACAATCTTGAAGCGGATAAAATCGGTATCAAACGGTACGTTTGAACTGTTCCTTACCTGTGTATGGAAATAGAACAGCCCGTTATGCGAATAAATGCCCTTTACCAAGAACTGCACGCCAAACCGCTTGCATCCCAAATGCTTTATTTTCCGGTCATTGTTCTTGTAGATGGACTGCATAATCAGCTTTACCAAAAGCGGACTTTCGTTACCCAGTTCACGGAAATAGATGTTCATCCGGGTATGGCTGAAATCTGTCGTGTCCTCATTCTCCAAGAAATCTTTCATTTCGATGTTCAGCATTTCCGGTTCATGTGCGTATTTCGCATTGAAACTGTAAAAACTGCCATCCTCACAGATAACGGAAAAGTTCGTTTCACCGGGAAAACCCTCTGTCGTAGCTTTCACACGAACAACATTTTCCGCCCCGTCCGCTTTTCCGGCAATAATGTAGTTACTGCCTAAATCCACGTACTTCACGGCAGACGGGAAAATGATGTGTACCGTTTTGGCGAATGTCACCTGTACGCCGTAAGGTGTCACCATTTGGCGGTAAGGCAGCTTCTTTGTTATGCCCTGATACAAATCGTTACTTTGTGCTTTCATTGAAACCACGCCCAAAAGCAGGGCAAACATGATAATTAACTTTTTCATTTTGGATTGAAATTTTTATGGTTGATAAATAAATTACTGTTGTTTGGCGTAAAGCATCACCTGATAGTTCGCTTTCAGGTGTACTTTAACCGTTCTGAATTTCTTGGCGAGGTATTGCGATCCGCCCTGCATCAAGCCCCTTGTAATATCCATTGCGACCTGCTGCCCGGCACTTTGCGCAAAGGAAATACTCGTACCCAGTCCCGCACCGATATTCGCCATCGCTTCTTTTGCCGCTTCCTGTTCCAGTGACGAGGGGACGGAAAGCCCTTTTTGCCCGTCACTGTCATAAACAGCAAGTTCCACCGGAATGATGTTACCCGCATATTCGAGCGAGGACACCAGTATTTCAAGCCGTTCCCCCTGAACTTTGGCACTTCCCGATACAAGGCTGTTTTTGGGGACAATGACGTTTCCCGCTTGCAGTGGTTCTAACAGCCGGAGCTTAACGGTCTGCCCGTCCATAAGTGTTTGGTCGTTATGAACACACGCACGGATAGTGTTCTTTCCCATCGAATAGCTGCTGCCGACCGCCGTGTTAAATCCATAATTGCGTGGCTTGCCGTATTCGGCGATAAATTCGCTGTTGCTCATGGGCTGTTGCAATCCTGAAACCGTCCTGTCCGATACCGATTTTACAGGTGTGGCATTTCCCTTACTCTGAACGGGTGCGGACGGTGTGATCGGTACGACTTGTTCCGGTTGTCCGCCGTTCATATACTTTGCCGCCAGTTCGTAAGACTTTTCCATAAGAGCCACCTGTTCATCCATGCTGCCCGCACCGTTTTCTTTCGCATCGAGCCGGGTTGTGAGTTCTTCCACCTGACGTTTGAGTTCCTCTTTTTCCTTGTCCTCTTTCGGTGTCTCGTAGAAACTGCCTAACTGACGGTTCATGTCCCGGTAAGCTGCCGCCGAAGATTGGATAGAGGAACGGCTATTGTTCGGCGCACCCGCCCCGAAATCTATTACATTGGTTTTCGGTTTTTCCGCCGGAGCATCATCTATCAGGGTCAATTCTTCCCCGTTCCCGTTTTCCTCTCCAAGCGAAAAGGCAAAATCCTGTAAGGAGCGCATTTTGTCCGCCTGTTTGTTCTCCATTTGTTCCTGTTCGTAAGCAGTTTTTTTATCGCTGATTATCCCGTCCCCTTTGGGTTGCGGAATATCGGCGTTAAATCCGCCCACGTTTTCCACTTTTGTTTCGTCCTTTTCAGATGGTGCAAAAATCAGGTACATAGATCCTAAGAAAACCAGTCCCATAAGCGGGTAAACCAGCATCTTTTTTCGTTGCTGTATCTGCTGTGGGGTCAGTTCTATTTTTTCCTTGTCCTGTTTTTCAGGTTCTTTTCCCTTTGCCGTTTCCGGTGCGGGAACTTCATTCTTCACTTCTTTTTCTTCCATTGTCTGATTGATTAAAAATGTTCGTACTGTCTTTACTTTGTAGCTGCAACTGCCTGATGTGTTCTATCCGCAGGATTTCGCCATCCTCTTTTCCTATCCGGTAAATAGATGATACCGTGAAGTAGATGGATAGCCCGCCGAAGAACAGGAACATAAGCAGTATGACCGCCAGCCTTATTTCCGGTGTCATGCGCCCGCACAGGTGGCGGAGTTTTTCATCCGCCCAGTCTTGTATGCGGGTAATCGCCCGATTAACCGGAGAGAGTATTTTCCGTATCATGGCTTACCGCTTTATGGTGTTCAAATCCTTATTTTCCGTTATCTCGAAACTTTCCATGATAAAGCCGTGCGGGTTGTTGTCACTTCTAACGGCGTTCAGCAACCGGCAACGGGTGACAAGGCTTCTTTCCGTCACGCTGCTTTCACGGATAATCATTTGCCGGGCATAGGTAGCCACCGCATAAGGGTACACATCGAAATTGCATGAAACGCTGTCTATCCGTATGGTTTGGCTGATATTGCCCGATATGATACGGTTGTAATATCCCTTTTCCGAGAGGTCACGGTAATAGTTAAATGCACTCTTATCGGCAAGGAACAGCGACCGTTTGATATTGCTTTCGATAGCGTTCTTATCGGGTGAGAGCGTAAAAAAGAGTTCGTGGAAACGCTTCACGTGTTCCCTTGCTTCGACCGGACGGTTTTGTGTCAGGTCTTGCGAAAGCGCAAGCATCAACGATTTGCCGCCATCCAGTACATAAATCTTTTGCCGTTGCGCTTCGGCAAACGTATAGGAGTTCCAAACGGCATACCCCGTTATCAGGGTACACATGACGACAAACACAATTCCGAAAAGACGTATCTGTCTGAAACTGGTTTCAATGTTCTTTAAACTTTTAAATTCCATCTTGATTTTTATTTATTGGTTACCTTTGATTAGTTTACCGCCGACCCTGCCGCCAGCGTTTCCGGTTGCTGCCCCGGCAACCGCCCCGACACCGCTACCCGTTTTATTAGCCGCACTGTTTATGTTCCGGCTCATGTTACCCATTCCGCCCGCCTGAATGATCCAGTTCGACACGGTGGGAATAGTGAAGTAACCGATGATGCCAATCAGCATAAAAATTATGTACACGCTGTTACTCCCGTCCGGTATGAAATTAGGGTCTGATAGTTCCTGAATATCCTTTTGCAGCATAAGCACCTGTATTCGGGCAAGTATGGAACTGAACAGGTCGGAAACGGGCAGCCACAGGTAAACGGAAATGTACCTTGTTATCCATTGGGTCAGTGTCGCCTGAAAGCCATCGTACACACTGATGGCAAAGGCTATCGGACCCAGTATGGCAAGGACAATCAAGAAGAATGTCCGGATAGTGTCTATCACAAGGGAAGCCGCCTGAAAGAGCAGTTCCAGAAGTTCCCTGAACCAGTCCCGGACGGATTGCTTGATATTATGGGCTGCCCTGTCCATGTACATGCCGCCCATCGTGGCAATATCTTTGGCAGACCATCCCAGTTCGTCTATCTGCTTGTCAAACGCTTCATCCGAAACAAGGTAAGCCGTTTCCGGATTGCGTACCATCGCTTCATATTCCAGCTTGTCCTTTTGTTCCCGGTAGGCGTTCATATCGAAAGTTTGCGTTTCGAGCATATTGTTACACCCCTTGACTACTGGCGACATAACGCTGTTAATCGTACCCAGTACGAATGTGGGGAAGAACATAATGCAGAAACCAATCACAAAGGGGCGCAGAAGCGGGTAAACGTCTATCGGTTCGGCACTGGCGAGCGACTGCCATACTTTGGCAGCCACATAGAACAAAGCCCCCAGTCCCGCTATTCCTTTGGCTACCCCCGCCATGTTCCCGCATAACGGCATCATGTCCGTGTACAGACTTCGTAAAATCTGATGCAGGTTATCAAATTCGATTGCTAATAACATATCTTTGATTTATTAGAGGTTACCAGTAACGTTCATCCGCCGAGCCATAAAGAGCCATTACCCGGTCGGTGTCCTTTTTCTTTTTCGCACGCAGGTAGGAAACGGAAATGTTCTTGCGGGTATAGTAACTCACCAAATCCCGGTAGTTCCTGATGGCGTTATACGTCCGGTCGATAACGTCCATCCGTTCCTTGTCCGACATGGAAAGCCCGTTGATGTTCACCACGCTTTTCATTTCTTCCAGCACATCGGAACTTTCCTGCAACAGTTGGGTATAGCCGTAGGCGATGGCGGAAAGTTCATCCGGCGTGTAGTTCTCATCCGAAAGCATCTTTTGAAAACTATTCACATAGATGTCGGAAATCTCCCCGATAAGCAGGATAGATTTTTGCACTTTTCGGGCATCTTTGACAAGGTTATGCACTGATTTTAAGGCATCGTAATAGTCTTTTCCCTGTTGGTAAATCTTTACGGTTTCCTGAAAATTCTTTATCATGTTCTGTGCGGTCGATGAAGTCTGAATGATATTCTTTGACGCATTGATAATCCCTTGCGCCAAGTTTCCGGGGTCACTCACTACCCATTGTGCGTTCACTTTTCCGGCGAACAGGATGCAAACCACGAGCAGCATTATCATCTTTGTTCTCATACGCTTATTTCTTTATGGGTTGATTACTCCGTTTGTATTCTCCGCCGGGTGAAAGCAGAATCCGGTCGTTCTCCTTATCGTAGGTCAGCAGGACGGAAAGCCCCGTTTCGATGAACAGGTTTCCGTCCTGTTCTGAAATCTGATAGGTTTCCGTTTGGATAGTCCCCCGGTAGGTCATTTTGCGGGTTGTTACCCTGTAATGCCCGTTTTCTTCAAAAAGGGTAAATGCCGGACGGTTCTTCACGCTTTCCCAGTCGCCACGCATCGCCCGTAAACGGTCGGCGTTTGTTTCCTTACAGGAGGAAAGCCCCAGTAACAAGGTGCAAAGCAGCACCGGAAACAGGATTTTTAAATGTTTCATACTGATTGTTTTTTAATTGTTGATTGATTACTTTTCAGGATTACGCTTGCTTTCGGCAAGCCGCTTGATAGCCAGTTCGAGATTGCCACCTAACTTTTCGGACAAGGCGAAAAGTTCCATCTTTTCCGTTTCTTCCGTTGTGAACGTGTAATATTCCTCCAAACTCACTTCTGTGGCATATACGGCGGATTGTGTACCGCCTAAGCCTATCCAAACTTCCTTGTATTTCCGGTTTGGATGATTGGCAAGGTTGATAGAAAGCACCTGTGACCGTTCCTTGTCGGTCAGTCCTAAAAGGGTCTGTATGCTATCGAATTTATTAAGATACTTCCGTTGGTCGAGCAGTATCTTACAATCAGAATTGTTTATAATACTCTCTTTCACAATGGGTGAGGAAATAATATCTTCCACTTCCTGTGTGACTACAATCGCTTCACCGAAATACTTTCTAACGGTTTTGTACAAATATTTTATGTAATCCGCCATATTCGCCGATGCAATCGCTTTCCATGCTTCTTCAATTAATATTAATTTCCTGATACCCTTTAATTTACGCATCTTATTTATGAACACTTCCATGATGATAATCGTAGTAATCGGGAACAGGATTTTATGGTCTTTGATATTATCCAACTCAAAGACAATGAATCGTTTATGCAGTAAATCAAGCTCTTTGTCGGAGTTCAGCAGGTAATCGTATTCACCACCTTTATAGTAAGGTTCTAATACATTCAGGAAGTTGTCTATATCGAAATCCTTTTCCCGGACGTTCTTTTCTTGCAGGTGCGCCCGGTAGTCATTCCTCACATACTCGTAGAACGTATTGAAGCAGGGAGTAACGGAACTGTCTTTGGTAATCAGTCCGATATAGGAACTAACAGCGTTCGACAAAGCCACTTCTTCCGCCCGTGTGGGTGCTTCATCGTCCCTTTTCCACAGGGTCAAGATAAGCGTTTTGATACTCTCTTTCTTCTCAATGTCAAATACCCCATCCTCTACATAGAAAGGATTAAACGCTATCGGGTTTTCGGTGGTATAGGTAAAGTAAATTCCATCTTCCCCGTGCGTTTTCCGGTTTATCATTTCACACAGACCTAAATAACTGTTTCCGGTATCGACCAGCAGGACGTGCGCACCCTGTTCGTAATACTGGCGCACCATGTGGTTGGTGAAGAATGATTTTCCCGAACCGGACGGCCCTAAGATAAACTTATTGCGGTTCGTGATAATTCCTTTTTTCATGGGTAAGTCTGAAATGTCAATGTGCAACGGCTTTCCCGTGACCCTATCAACCATCTTGATACCAAAGGGAGAAAGCGAACTTTTGTAGTTCGTTTCTTCGGTGAACAGGCAAAGAGCCTGTTCTATAAAGGTGTAGAAACTTTCTTCCGCCGGGAAATCCGCCTGATTGCCGGGTATGCCCGCCCAAAACAGGGTCGGCGTGTCGGTAGTGTTGTGGCGTGGCTTGCACTCCATAAGTGCGAGCTGTGACCCCACATCATTTTTAATGTGTTTGAGTTCGTCCCGGTCATCACTCCACGCCATGATATTACAATGGCATCGCACGGAGGTAAGCCCCTGTGAATGGGCTTCGTTCAAATATTCCTCTATCCACGACTTGTTTATCTGATTGGCACGGCTGTATTTGGAAAGGGAGTGCATATTGCGAGCCATTTTTTCAAACTGTTTCAGGTTCTCCGTGTGGTCGTCTATGAAGATATATTGGTTATAGATATGGTTACAGGAAAGCAGCACACCCACCGGAGAAGCGAACGACAAACGGCAGTCGCTCCGGTCGGTGGATAGCTTTTCATAACGGGTATCTGTTCCCACCTTGCCCGGCATATCTTCCGCATCCGAAAGGGTATGCAGACAAAGAATATCGTCACCGATTTTCATTTCGTCAGCACCCAGTGAAATATCTTTCAGTGTGGTGGTATCGGTCTGTGAGAGTGAAAAGTATTTCTCCACGATACCCGCCGTTTCCCTTGTTCCGGTGATTTCGTCCGAGTTCAGGCGGGTAAGGGTAATGAAACCGCTATCGTTCATAATGCTTTCAAACTGTCCCACCGCTTCGAGGAACTTTGCGACCGTTTCCTTGTCCTTTATCTCTTTGGGGACAAGGAAGCCCCGGCAAAGAGTGGAAAAATTACTCTGCATCCGGCTACGTTCCTTTGTCGTTTTCGTCAGGAACAAATAGCAGGTATGGTTTAAGAACGGTCGTTCATTGAAATGCCGTTCAAAGGAACGGGAAAGGAAACTCAAATCATCCTTTTGGATGTCAGGCGCATAGTTCTCTTTGATGAACCAGTCCTGTTTGTGTACGATGCTGTAATCGGGTAGCACCTTTACCGCCTTGTTCCAAGCGGAATGTATCGCTTCATACTCGGCTGCCGTGACGGTGAACAGTTCGGGCAGTTCCACCCGGAACGCCACCGTTATGTCGGCATCTTTGGAAACGATGCACCCGTTTTCCACCGTGAACAGTGGAAACTTGTTTTCCAGCGTGGTAGCTTTTAATATATTTCTCATTTCGATGCTTGTTTTAAATGGAATAATCGGGATATGGCTTTGCGGTTGATGATATGGAAAGGGTGATTTTTGCGTGCGGACAATTTCATTAACCCGTGTGTCCCGTACTTCTCGTTCAGCCGGAATGTGAGCCATACAAGCAGCGTTGCCGAAGTAACGCCGAAGATGATGCACACCCACTGGTTGATACCTACCATGTACATGATGATGAAAAGCACGAACAGGGCTAACAGCCCGCCCGCAAAAATGAAAAGATACTGACTTTTTAACCCTCGAAACTCAACTGGCTTGCCTATCCCCCTGTTAATCGGATAGTCTGCCATAGTCCATTTCTTTAGAGGAAGAATGAACGTAGAATGGTGGCAGCGACAATCAGGAAGATACAAGCACCGAACCACGAAGCCGCCGTTTTACTGGTATCGGGGTCACCACTGCTGAACTTGCCGTACACTTTCACGCCGCCAATCAAGCCGACCACCGCACCGATAGCGTAAATTAACTTTGTCGCTGGGTCGAAATAACTGGTTACCATGTTGGTAGCTTCGGTAATACCCGCCATGCCATTACCCTGTGCAAAAGCGGAGGATGCAGCCAAAAGTACGGCTGCTGAAAAGAGAACTTTCTTTTTCATTATAAATACATTGATTTTTAAATTGCCGGACGGGTGGATAGTCCGCCCGGCGGAGTGATTAATAATTGAATTTTTGTGGTTGCGGGGAATGTTCCCCGTGTTCGGGAAAGTTTGTTTTTAACCGTACTCTCTTTGTTTCATCATCTTATTATTTAAAGTTTACCATTAAAGAAAATCGTTCATGTCAAAGGCTGCCATTTCATTACTTCCGGCAGCCGGGACGGTGGCGGGTACGGGTATCTCATGCTTTTGTAAAAGTTCCGTTACCCGTGACCTGCCCCCGTTAATCTGTTCCACCAGCGAATGAAACAGGTTTGTTTCCGTCCGGCAGATGGTTTGCACCGCTTGCCGTTCTTCCGTGTCGGACGCTTGTTTTACCTGAATGACCTGTACCATTTGCCCCAGTTCCCCCAGCGTGATACCCTGTGCCATTTCAGGCTCACCGTTTCCCATGTAACAGGCGATTTCTTCCGCTTCGATTTCTTCCGGCGAAACGTCCGTTTCTTGCACACCTTCCGTTTCAAATTCCATTTCAAATTCGGTTTCAATCGCTTGCGCAGCAGGCGTTTCTATCACCGTTTCATCGCTTTGCGGGACAAATATAGAAGCATTATCAACCCCTTTTGAAAGGTGTCCTAAGATGTCCCCGTTTGTCCTCATTTGTCCCATCCGGTAACGGCTTGCACCTACAAGGCAATCACCGTTTCCGGTTTTAACGGTCGGTTTGCTTTCCGGTTGTTCCGGCTGCTTTTTCCTGCCCGTAAACCATGTTCCCAAGCTATCCCGGTATCGCCATAAGAGAACGGCGTAATACAGGAGCGTTCCGATAATAAACCATTTCAACATATCAGAACGGCTTTTCAAATTTGCTTTCGTACAGTTCGTTTATCTCGTCCTGAAACTGGTCGAAATGCCGGAGCAGGATATTTTCTACATAGCTGCTCACGGTCGCCTTGCGTCCGCCGATAACGGTTACGATCTTCATCAGCTTTTCATGGGTGGTACGGCTGACGTATAACGGCTGGCGGTCGGTCAAGTCCACCCGCATGAAATAGGTTTCCCGGTAATCGCACGGAGCGTTCTTTTTCCGGCGGGCAGGTTCTTTCACGGTCTTTTCTTCCTTTGGTTCTGCCTTGATTTCCCCTTTATCTGCCGTTTCCACTGTACCAGTTTTATCATCCGGTTTATCCGGTGTTTCTATTTTCGTTTCCATTGCCGCCGATGGCGTTTCCTGTTTCTTCACGGGCAAGCCCTGTGAGATAATCTCTTTCATAAAATCCTCGTCAATTTGCGGTTTCCCGCCGCTTTGCTTTGCCATGTCGTTATAGTTTTATAAGGTATGCGATTTCGGTTATCAGTTCTTCCATGTTACTACCCTTTACCAGCCGTTTGTCCGCCGGGAACAGCGTAGAACGGAACACGGTTTTACGCTGTGCGTCCAGTTCTTTCTTGAACCGCTTGGTGTCCGGGATAAATACTTTCATAAGGGGCAGTTCCAGTTCTCCGATGGTCTGCTCATACAGGGTGTAGAGGTCTGTTTTTTCCCTGCCATCTACCATGTTCCAAAACAGGTGCAGCCCTTTCAGTCGGCACGCTTCATTCTTTACCAGTAGTTTATGGATAGCCACCGCAAAGGAAAGGCTGCTCTCCAACACTACCCGGTCGGCGGCTATGGGGGTGAAAATATAATCCATCCCTGAAAGGGAGTGGATAACGCCCTCACTGTTCACCGTGCCGGGCAGGTCGAAAAAGACCACATCGTAATCCGATCCGGCAGACGCAAGATATTCATCCGCCGTTTTTATCGCTTCGTCCGGTGAACTGCATAGCACCGGGTACGCTTTCTTTCCCAACGCTTTGAACTGGTGAAAGGCGAGCTGTTTGTAATAATCATCCCCATTTACCTGTTCGGCATCCCGTTTGCGCATGGCACTGATACTATGTTGCGGGTAATCGCAATCCACTACCGCCACATTATACCCCTTCAGGTAATACAGGTAACTTGCCACCAACACGGTGAACGTTGTTTTGCCGACCCCACCCTTTTGGGTGGAGAAAGCCACATACAAGGTTTCTTTCTTCATTGTAATACTGATTTATTGTGATACATCTTTGTTGTTTTCCATCCGTGCAGGTTGCCGGATGGTTTGCTTTCATTCATTCGTGCCAGCAGGAAAGACGGAAATACTTTTGTCTTATTATCTTGCTTTCTTGTGTCCTTGTCTGCTTCTTTTCTTTCCATCTTTCCGCAAAGACGGACTGCTTTCTAGACCGTTTTCTTTCCCGATTGAAAGGCTGTTTCTTTTCAATCATTCCATCCGGTTTGTTTTCTTGCTCTCCTGAAAGATTGCAATCTTGAAATCTTGTTTTCAAGTTTTCAAATCCACTTTCTTTCCGTCCGCATTTCGCTGTATATTTCCATCCGTCCATATTGCTTTCTTTCTTAAATCCGGGACAAATAAACGTAGAAAAACAAACCCTTTTGAAAGGTGTCCTCAAATGTCCCCGTTTGTCCTCATTTGTCCCATAACCCGCTATTTCACAGTATTTTTAATACCTGTTACTTTGCAACCGAAAGGTATCGGTCAGGCTAACCAAGCCCCCGGTATCGGGAGCGTTCCAATTTCCGCTAACTCCAATCCGTCCGTAGGCGGATTTTTATTTGCACTGGCAAATAGCAAGGTGTGTTCTGCGCTGCTTGAAATTCTTTCAGCAGCTTTGAACGCCTTGCCCGGACGAAGCCGGGACATGGGTCACTCCGAAGTCGTAACCCTTAAAAAATGTAGCATGAAACAGAAAAATGAAAATGCGCCCCGTCCGGGTGGCGCAGGCCGCAAGCCCAAAGCAGACCCGGCAGTGTTCCGGTATTCTATCAGCTTCAATGCGATAGACCACGCCCGCTTTTTGGCATTGTTCGACCAGTCAGGTATGCGCACGAAAGCGCACTTTATTACCGCCCGCATCTTTGGTGAACCGTTTAAAGTGATTAAAATCGACAAGGCGGCGGTAGAATATTATACCCGGCTGACCGCTTTATATTCCCAGTACAGGGGTATTGCCGTGAATTATAATCAGGTGGTAAAGGCTCTCAATACCAATTTTTCAGAGAAGAAAGCACTCGCATTTCTCTATAAACTGGAAAAGGCAACGATAGAACTTGCCGACCTGAACCGCCAAATTATTGAACTGACCCGTGAATTTGAAACAAGATGGTTGCAAAGATAAGCGTAGGCAATTCCCTGTTCGGTGCGCTTTCCTACAACCAAAACAAGGTGGATGAACAGCAGGGAAAGGTACTTTTAAGTAATCGGATATTCGAGAGCGAGGATGGGAATTTCAGTATTCGGCGGTGTATGGAATGTTTCGATATGCACCTGCCCGCAGACCTGAAAACGGAAAAACCGATTATCCATATCTCCCTGAACCCGCACCCTGACGATGTGCTTTCCGACAGCCAGCTTGCGGATATTGCCAAAGAGTATATGGATAAGTTGGGGTACGGCAATCAGCCGTATATGGTGTACAAGCACTGCGATATTGCAAGGCATCATATACATATCGTTTCCATCCGGGTAGATGATACGGGCAAGAAGATAAATGATAAGTTCGAACATGTACGCAGCAAACAAATCACCCGTGAACTGGAACAGAAGTACGGGCTGCATCCGGCGGAGAAGAAACAGGTAGCCGACCGTCCCGAACTTAAAAAGGTGGACTACCGGGCAGGGGATGTAAAGCACCAGTTATCCAATACAGTGAAAGCCCTTGCCGGAAGTTACCGTTTCCAGAGTTTCACCGAGTACAAAGCACTGCTATCTATATATAATGTACAGGCGGAGGAAGTGAAAGGGGAAGTGAACGGCAAACCTTATAACGGTATTGTCTATTCGGCGACCGATGACAAAGGAGAAAAGCAGGGAAACCCCTTCAAATCTTCCTCTTTGGGTAAGTCAGTAGGTTACGAAGCCATCCAACGACACATCAAGAAATCCACAAAGGACATTCAGGACAAGAACCTGAAAGAGCGTACCCGCCGGACGGTTGGTGCAGTGATGAAATCCATCCGCAGCCGGGAACAGTTTATTAAGGAGTTGAAAGCGAAAGGAATAGATGTGCTGTTCCGGCAGAACGATACAGGCAGGATATACGGGGTAACGTTCATCGACCACGAAAACCGTACCGTCCTGAACGGTTCTCGTTTGGGAAAGGACTTTTCCGCCAATGTGTTCAATGATCTGTTTACTGGCTCCCGCAGTTTGACGGGAAACAGTAAACAGGAAACGCAGGAACACGTACCGGAATTTAACCAGACCGGACACTTTTCAAATACAGGCAAAGTCATTGCGGGACTGTTCAACCTGTTATCCGGTGTGGACGATATGCCACCCGATAACAGCCAAGTTCCGCCACCCAAGAAGAGAAAGAAGAAGAAACAAAGACGTATTTAATAACTATAAAAATTTCAATTATGCAGAATGAAGATGATTTGAGAGGTCTTGCAAAGGTCATGGACTTTATGCGGGCAATCAGTATTTTATTTGTAGTGATAAACATCTACTGGTTTTGTTACCAGTCGTTCCGGGAATGGGGTATCAATATCGGGGTAGTCGATAAAATCCTGCTGAACTTCCAGCGTACTGCCGGGCTGTTCTCCAATATCCTGTACACCAAACTTTTTTCAGTGGTATTCCTTGCGCTTTCCTGTTTGGGTACAAAAGGAGTGAAAGAGGAAAAAATCACATGGAACAGGATTTATGTATTCCTGATAATCGGTTTTATCCTGTTTTTCCTAAACTGGTGGTTATTGGTTATGCCGTTACCACTGGCGACAAACACGGCATTGTATATCTTTACCATGACAGCCGGGTATCTTTCACTGTTGGCTGCCGGAGTATGGATTTCACGCTTGTTGAAAAATAACCTGATGGATGATGTGTTTAATATAGAAAATGAAAGTTTCGCACAGGAAACACGCCTGATAGAAAACGAGTATTCCGTAAATCTCCGCACCCGGTTTTATTATAATAAGAAGTGGAACGATGGATGGATAAACGTTGTATCGCCCCAACGTGCGTCCATCGTTGTTGGAAATCCGGGCAGTGGCAAGTCTTTTTGTGTTATCAATCAATTTATCAAACAGCAAATTGAAAAAGGCTTCGCAATGTATCTGTATGACTACAAATTTCCCGATTTATCGGAAATAGCTTATAACCATTTGCTTAACCATTTGGACGGATATAAGGTAAAGCCTAAATTTTATATCATTAACTTTGACGACCCACGCAAAAGTCACCGATGCAACCCGATAAATCCGGCATTTATGACGGACATATCGGACGCATACGAAGCCAGTTATACGATAATGTTAAATTTGAATCGCAGTTGGATCACGAAGCAGGGGGATTTTTTCGTAGAAAGCCCGATTATCCTGCTCGCTTCTATCATTTGGTATTTGCGCATCTATCAGGGTGGTAAGTACTGTACATTCCCGCACGCCATCGAGTTTCTGAACAAGAAGTATGCCGATACATTCACGATATTAACGAGTTATCCCGAACTGGAAAACTATCTTTCACCGTTCATGGACGCATGGGAATCCAATGCGCAAGACCAGTTACAGGGGCAGCTTGCAAGTGCTAAAATTCCGCTTTCGAGGATGATCTCACCTGCCTTGTATTGGGTAATGACAGGGGATGATTTTTCACTGGATATAAACAATCCGGAAGAACCTAAGATATTGGTGGTAGGCAATAATCCCGACCGCCAAAATATCTATTCCTGTGCTTTGGGACTGTATAATTCCCGTATCGTGAAGCTGATAAACAAGAAGCACCAACTCAAAAGTTCCGTAATCATAGATGAATTACCGACCATCTATTTTCGGGGACTGGATAACCTGATAGCAACGGCACGAAGCAACAAGGTAGCGGTCTGTTTGGGCTTTCAGGATTTCAGCCAGTTACGCCGGGACTATGGAGACAAGGAAAGCAAAGTTATCGAAAATACGGTAGGTAATATCTTTTCCGGTCAGGTGGTTTCTGAAACGGCTAAAACGCTTTCAGACCGTTTCGGAAAGGTACTGCAAAAACGGCAAAGCATGACTATCAACCGGAATGACAAATCAACCTCTATCAGCACGCAGATGGATAGCCTGATACCACCCAGTAAAATATCCAATCTCACACAGGGTATGTTTGTGGGTGCGGTCAGCGACAATTTCGATGAACGGATAGAGCAGAAAATATTCCATGCGGAAATAGTGGTGAATAACGAGAAAGTGAAACGGGAAATAGCCAATTACAAAAAACTACCCCAAATCATAAATTTTAAAGACGAGGACGGAAACGACCGGATGCAGGAAGAAATACAGGCGAATTACAACCGGGTCAAACAGGAAGTCCAGCAGATTGTCACGGACGAAATGGAACGGATAAAGAACGACCCCAATTTACAACATCTAATTAAAGGTGAATAATATAGAAGCGGAATTTCCGCTTCTATATTACATTAATTGCATTATATGTTTGAATATACATCCTGTTTCATCTAAAGCTCTAAATTTTTTCTGTAATACTGTAGGGAGTGGATAATTATGTTCGCACATTATAAATAATTCTGCAACTGTTAAAATTGTAATTCTTGCACTTCTATTAGCGTAATATTCAATAGCTTTTTCTTCAATAGGGGAATAAGAGATAAACAAACCTTTGGCAAAAGGAGATTTTGTTTCTATTTTATTAGAAAATAAAATTAGGTCATTTTTGGGTATCTCGTTTCTTTTATATTTAGCTTCAACTAGAATGGTATTACCATTAAGGGTGAAACTACCATCTATTTGGTCGAATTCAGTCCGATATGATGCACGAGGTTCTAAATTGAAATTATTAAATAAAGTATTAATATATTTTTCAAAAGCATATCCTTTAGCTTGTTGAGTGTCATATTTTTCTATATCTAATAAGGAAGTGTTTAAAGCACTATAATTTATTTCTGAATGTATTTTAGGTTGAGCACTTTGTCTATTTATATCATTCTTTTTGCCTAGTTTTGTTTTTCCAAATTCATATAATTTGTCAGCTTTTTCTTTTATATCATCGCTTATTAAGTTGTTGTCGCGCATATAATTTAATAGCATAATTATAACTTTTCCCACATAAATATCTGATTCATCTTGAATATACGACCGAAGCATTTTAGCTTTTGAAAGTCCCGGATATTTGGCATAAATATTATATGATACAACATCTTTCATAAATTCTTCAAATTCCCTATTTGAAAAATTAAGAACGTAACCACCACTCATGCCAAAAACAGTTTCTATTAGTTGTTTTTCTGAAAATGTAAGATTTGCCATATTATTTTCCGTTTTTCTTAATAATATTATACCTTATTGCTTGAATTGTTGGATGAATACCTGTTGCTTGGTCTTTTTGTAAAACAATATTTTCATATTCGTCAATATTGTCTGATAGCATTATTGCAATAGAATTTGCTTCATCATCATTTTTCACAGCCTTAAGCATACTATTAAAAATATCCATTGCGGCATATCTGTTAAAAGTTGTAGCAAAAAATAATGTAATTCTCAAGGCGTTTGTTCTTATGTCTATGTCAATAGTGGAATTGAATATTTTTTTCATCTGGGATGCTACATTTTCTGCATCAGACCAATTTAACTTTCCATTATTATCCAAATCAGTAACTACACCATTATATACATCCATAAATATTTGTAAATCACCTGTATTCAAAAGGGAAAAATAGTCAATAGGTAATGCTTTGACTTTAGTATAAAATAATTCTGAATCATCTTTAAATTCGTATAATATATTAAACAAATTATCTACATGTTCTTTTGTAATTCTCTTACCTTGCATTTCAGTTAGTAACTTATCAAATGATGTATAAGGATTGTCTTCCCCTTTCAATATCTTCAAATGATTATTTAATGCAGTCTTCAAGTCTGAAACATTAGCATATCTTTCTGATGGATTTATATTTGTGCATTTTCTTATTATATAAAAGAGTCCAGCAGGTATTTTATCCATGTTTATATATGCGGGTGATTCATGTGTGTAAAGCGCATAAATAGTTTTTCCAAGTTGATATATATCACTGGAAATAGTAGCATTTTTTGTTCCACCTATTTTATAAAATTCAGGAGGTGCAAATCCTTCAGTACCCATCATTATTGAAGAAGGAGTTAATATTGTACTATCACGCTCTTCAAATTTACCTAATCCTAAATCTGATAGCTTCAATTTATCATTGTCAATTAAAATATTATTAGGATTAATATCTCTATGAACTATTCGTTGTGGGTGATTATGTAATGCTTCTAATCCATCACAAATTTGAAGTACATCATTTATTAGCATTTCAACATTACTGTTATAGTCTTTTGTCGAGAGAGCGCCTTGACATAGAGGCATCACAAAAAATGGAGGAGTGTTTTTAAAATCGTAGTCTAACACTTCTATAACATTTTCGCTTTTGACAGATTCCATTAATCTTACCTCTCTATTAAAACGATGTATAGATTCTTCGTCACTTTTCGAACATACTTTTAAAGCAAAATTAGTATCGTCTTTCTCCGCAATGTAGACCTCTCCAAATCCACCTTTGCCTATTTTTTTTATTATATTATAATTCCCTATTTTCATATATTAAACATTTTTTTTGTTAAGCATCCAAATATACTACAATATTACTAACTCTCAAATAGATAGTAATATTAAAGTGTACTTTTAAGGACAAATGAAGCCAAACGGGGACTAATGAAGCCACCCGTTCCCAAATCCTTAAATATACTCTATTTCATCCTTACTTTTACTTCCGAAAATTTTATTTATTCACTAAAATTCAAAACATTATGGATGTAAACACAGCCAACCAGTCCACCACTGACGAACAGATGATGGATATTCTTCTTGTACTGGATAAGGAGAAAAAGACAATCAGCGCAGTAAAAGGCGTGGATGAAAATGGGGAACTCCAAACCGTACCACCGGAGAACAACAGCGAACTTCTGAAGTTCGACCGTCACGGCGATTTCTTTTCCAACTTCTTTTCCAACATGATGAACCAGTTGAAGAACCCGACCCGCTTCAACTTCTTTAAAATCCCCAAGATTGAACTTCCCAAGATTGAACCGATAATCAGGGACAACTTCGACCATCCGACCGCCAAGAATGAAGCGGAGATAGAACGTTACCGGGTAATACCCGAAACGCTGAAACAGGGGGTGAAGAACGGACAACCGAACCAAACACAGCAGCAGGTACAGCAACCGCAGCAGGAAACAACGGCACAAGCACCACAGCAACCCGACAAAAGCAAGTATGTGATTGACCCGGATAAGGTGGACTGGGAAGCCTTGAAAAACTTCGGGCTTTCCAAAGAACAGCTTGAAAAGGCAAAGGCTTTAGAACCCATGTTAAGGGGGGACAAGTCGCCCGGTGCGTTCTCCATCGCAGGAAACTACAATTCCGCCATTATGAAACTGGACGCACGTTTATCTTTCCGGCACGACAAAGACGGGAATATAGTTTTGGCGATACACGGCATCCGACAAAAGCCGGAACTTGAACGCCCGTTCTTCGGACATGAATTTTCCAAAGAGGACAAAGCCAATCTTCTTGAAACGGGAAACATGGGACGTATAGTAAACCTGAAAAACTATATCACCGGAGAGATGATACCCTCTTTCGTCAGCGTGGATAAAGTGACAAACGAACTTGTTTCCATGCGTGCAAGCAGCGTCCAAATCCCTGATGAAATAAAAGGTGTCAAACTGAACAAGGAACAGCAGCAAGCCTTACGAGAGGGAAAGGGTGTATTCCTTGAAAACATGATTTCCAACCGTAAAAATCCTTTTTCCGCAACCGTTCAGGTCAATGCCGACAAGAAAAGTCTGGAATTTATCTATCCCAATGCCAAACAGTCACAGGAGCAACGGCAGAAACAGCAGCAGCCGAACAACCTTGTCACCAGTGACGGTGTAACCGTCCCCAAGAGCATTTCAGGAATAGAGCTATCCCGCCAACAACAGCAGGATTTAGTCGATGACAAGACCATCTTTGTTGCCGGGCTGAAAGACAAGAGAGGGGTCGAATACGATGCTTACATTCAGGTGAACCACGACAAGAAGAAACTCGGCTTTTACAGTGATAACCCCAGTTTTGACCGTTCAGCCGTGAAAGAGATTACTCCGGCAAGCAAGAACCGTACACAGGTAGCGGTCAATTCGGAGGGCAAGACCAACGAAGCCACCAAGAAGGTGAAAGAACCCTTGAAAAAGGGTCAGGACAAGCCCACTGAAAAACAAAAGACCAAGCAGGATAAAAAGGAGAAGCAGGAGCAGACGGACAAACCCAAACAAAGCAGGGGACGCAAAAGATGATAGCGGTATTAATCCTTATCCCGGTTGTCGGTTTCGTCCTGTTCGTTCGTGCCTGTTTCAAAACAGACTGGAAAGCCATAGACGAGCAGAACCGACAATTTTATGCAGATGGTTATCACATCTACTATGACCGGAAAATCCTAAGGCAAAAAGAAGTGGAACAATTAAAATCAAAATTAGAATGATTGCAGTAATCGGAGAAAAACCAAGCGTGGCAAGGGATATTGCCCGCATTTTAGGAGCGAGTGAAAAACAGGATGGCTACCTTTCAGGTAACGGGTATCTCGTTACCTGGGCGTTCGGCCATCTTGTAGGTTTGGCAATGCCGGAAGCCTACGGCATACAGAGTTTCCGCCGGGAAAGCCTGCCTATTATCCCGGATAGTTTTCAACTTACACCCCGGCAAGTGAAAGCGGATAAGGGGTACAAGGCTGACCCCGGAGCGTTGAAACAGCTAAAGGTAATCAAAGAGGTATTCAGCCAGTCGGACAAGATTATAGTCGCTACGGATGCAGGGAGAGAGGGGGAGCTTATCTTCCGCTACATTTACCAGTATATCGGATGCAATAAGCCTTTTGTCCGCTTATGGATAAGCAGCCTTACGGACAAGGCAATCCGTGAGGGACTGCAAAACCTGAAAGCCGGTAGCCTGTATGATAACCTGTTCCGTTCGGCACAGGCACGCAGCGAAGCGGATTATTTGATAGGAATTAATGGTACACAGGCTTTAAGCGTGGCAGCCGGACAAGGAATATTCTCTTTGGGACGGGTACAGTCGCCCACGTTGGCAATGATATGTACCCGCTTTTTGGAGAACAAGAACTTTGTCCCGCAAAAGTATTGGCAACTGAAATTACAGTCGGCAAAGGATGATATAGCTTTTACGGCACTATCCGTAGATAAATACGATACGCAGCAGATCGCCATTGACACGCTGCAAAGGATAAAGGAAGCGGAAACGGTACGGGTGAAATCCGTAGAACGTAAGGAAGTGAATCAAGAACCGCCGTTGCTCTATGACCTTACCACGCTGCAAAAGGAAGCGAATACGAAACTGAATTTTTCCGCAGATAAAACATTATCCATCGCACAAAAGCTATACGAGGGTAAACTTATCAGCTACCCCCGAACCGGAAGCCGTTACATATCACAGGACGTATTCGAGGAAATCCCGGAACGGTTTATTAATTTGGAGCAGTACACCCGCTTTTCCGGGTATGCCGCCGGAATGAAAGGCAAAGCCTTAAATCCCCGTTCCGTAAATGATGGCAAGGTAACAGACCACCACGCCCTGATTGTGACCGAGAACCTCCCCGGCAAGATGGAAGCGGACGAACAGGCAATCTATGATCTGATAGCCGGACGGATGTTGGAAGCCTTTTCTGAAAAATGCGTCAAAGACGTTACCAGTGTAACGCTGGAATGCGCCGGGTCGCTTTTTATGGTCAAAGGATCTGTAACCAAGTCCGCCGGATGGCGTGCCGTATTCGGTGAGAAAGAGGACGGGGAAGATAACACCGCTTTACCCGTGATGCAGGACGGTAACAGTCTGCCGCTTTCCGGTATTGAACTGTTGGAGAAGCAGACGAAGCCCAAACCGTTACACACGGAAAGCAGTCTGCTTTCTTCAATGGAAACGGCGGGTAAGGAACTGGAAAACGCCGACCTGAAAGCCAGCATGAAAGACACGGGTATCGGTACGCCCGCAACAAGGGCAGCCATTATCGAAACGCTGTTTTCCCGTCAGTACATCATCCGGGAGAAAAAGAACCTTGTCCCGACCGAGAAAGGGCTTGCTGTTTACAATATCATCCGGGACAAGAAAATAGCGGACGTAGAAATGACGGGCATGTGGGAAAATACGCTTGCCAAGATAGAAAGCGGGGAAATGAACCCCGACACATTCCGCAAAGGTATCGAGGTGTACACAAGGCAAATCACGGCTGAACTTTTGGATGTCCGGCTTTCTCTCGCTTCGGATGGAAATTGTATCTGTCCGAAATGCAAGACCGGACGTATTTTATTTTATCCGAAAGTCGCCAAGTGTTCCAATGTGGACTGTTCCGTTACCATCTTCCGCAACAAGAGCGAAAAGCAGCTAACGGACAAACAGATTACCGAACTGGTGACGACCGGGAAAACCGCACTAATCAAAGGTTTCAAAAGCAGGAACGGCAAAGCATTCGATGCTTCGCTTGCTTTTGACGAGCAGTTCAATGTTACTTTCGTGTTTCCGGAAAAGAAAAGCAAACCGAAGAAGTAAAACGAAAATCGTTATATTTGCCACAGAAAGTTTCATTATAGATAGATTTATAATTGAAATTTTTGTGGTTGAAGCACCCGGAGGGATACCGGGTGCTTTTTAATTACTCTCCTTTATATTGGTAGGTCAGGCAAACCACCTGATTATCCAGTATCTTGTTTTGGGTCAGTTCCCACTTCGACCCGAATGTCTTTCCTATGAACCTGATACCGTCCCCCAACATGACCGGGACAATGTACAGGGTAATTTCATCCAGCAGGGACGCTTCAATCAGGGAGGTTATGAACTTGCCGCCGCCGATAACCTGAATATCGGTTTCCGAACTTGATTTAAGTTCATTGACCGCACGTAACGGCATATCGGTAAGAAAGGTTACATCTTCTTTACGGGTAACATTGGTATCGTAGTGGGACACTACAAAAGTCTTTTTACATTTGTACGGCCATCCGCCCCAATGTTCAAAAATATAGGTATAGGTATTCGCCCCGGTAAGCAATACACCCGGCTGTTCATAGGCTGCCGAAATCTCTTTCCTTACGTTTTCAGGCATCCAATCCAATTCATTATCCTTTGTGGCAATGAAGCCATCGAGAGATACGGCAATACAAGTCTTTAAATGTTTCATAATTGAGTATTTAACAGTTGCTTTTTATAAACTGTTCGCCAGTACGCCAAAAAAGAAGCGTGAACTCACGGAACTTCAACGTAGAGGTACTGGCATACCCAAGAATAGAAGCACGCAAGCCCACGCTATGACAAAACATAGCATAAGCATTGCGCAAAAGCCTCTATTCTTTGAAAAGTGCCAGTTTTCTACGTTAAGACATCTGCGAACGAATATGTTATATATAAAGGCGAAATCACAGGTTACCGTTCAATCGCCGTTATTTTCTTATGTAACTTTTGCAAAGTTAGCCAAATCCCTGAAAAGTCCGGCATACAATAAAAGAAAATCCTGCCTTATCTCACGACAAAACAGGATTGAAAGCCATTAGAAAAGAAAAAATCAATCGGTTTTTTCTCGGATTAACTTGTGTACGTCCGTAGCACGGTAATAACACCTGCCATCCAGCATAAGGAAAGGGAGTATTCCCTTTTTCCGGTAACGGGTCAGCGTTCGGGGGGCTACTTTAAGTAACAGGCACAAGTCCTGATTATCCAACAGTTCTTCCCCATCCAAACAATTACGTCCTTTTATTACCCGGTCTATTTTCTTGTCCTGCATATCGAACCTATCCATGATACGTTCCATCCATGCGGTAAAATCGTCTTTATCTATATACATAAGGCTACCTGATTAAATTAAACCAATCATAAAATAACTTTGGTTGGACGGATCTTTGACGATAATATCCTTTTCCCGCATGAAGCGGATATAGCTTTTTGCGGTACGTTCTTTCACGTCCAAGATTTGCTGTATCTGTTCGCACAGGTCTATGTAGGTGATATGCTCCTGCCTGCCGAACACGTCACGGGCAACCCCGACCAGTTCCTTTTCCTTGCGTTTCTCTTTTTCCTCTCGTGGCTTTTCTCCTTTGTAAAGGTGCATTCCGGCTGTTTTATCCCATGCGAACAGCATCAAAGGAACATCCAATGGGCTACCATCCCTTACTTTCAGAGCTTTTACTACTGATTGCGTAGGGTCTTCATCCTTTTCGATGGAAAGGATAGTTGCCGCCTTACGTTGTAATTCCGAACCTAAATGCCCCCGCAGCTTCAATCCATTGGGTACAAAATGCAGCACGCAGAGAATACAGGTATTATAAATTCCTGCCAGTCGGTATAGTTCATCTATCACTGCCACACTTTCCACTTCATCATTTGCACTCTTTACAAGGTCAGCAATACCATCTATCACTACTAATTGTATGCCCCCATATTGATAATAGAACTTATCCATACTTTGAACAATAGCGTGCAGGCGTTCTTTACGGGACATACCCGTTAGACAAAATGCTTTCAATTCTTCCGGTTTGTTCGGTTGCTTCGCACGTGCTAATAGATTACTTACATTCTTGAACAGTTGTACTTCGGACTGTTCCGTATCATATAGCAATACCGCTTTATGTTTACTGTTAGCGGCTATCTGTATGCCGAGCGTATCTACTTCCTTATCCGGTTGGCAGATACAGCCCGCTAACATGGCAGCTATATAATTACTCTTTCCTGTTCCCTCGCCACCAGTGATGCCGAACAGGTTGCCTTGTGTTCCCAGTGGAACGTCCCCGGCAGAGATTATCACCTGTGCCTTTGCCGGAGGATTATTGAAGTCTATTTCGCACGATTTAAGCATAATCAATGTATCACTATATAGGTTATCTAAAAATTCGATAAACAATTTCAGGAAATCTTCACGGGTATTCCCAGCCTTGAAATAATCGGAAATATCCTTTTCCTCTTTTGTACCGGGAAGCGGTAGAAGTAACCGTCTTATTCCAAATTCTTCCAACTGTTTTTCCTGTTTGCGTGCGCTTTCTTTGCCCGTCTTATCGGTATCATACAACAGGATGATATGTTTAAAACGGAACGTCAGTTTATAAATCAAGGTAGGCGGGATAGTTACTGTTTCACTGTTGAAACAGATAGCGTGAAAACCATGTGCCGCCAATGACATGACATCTTTTTCACCACCCGTGATAAAGAGTGTATCACCTTTTGCGGGTAGTTGCTCCAATCCGAAACAATAGTTTTCCCCGAAATTACCACCATATAAAAAACGGGTTTTCGAGAATGGACGGTACAATTTTATATACCGTTTATTCTTATATCCATACATCGGTTCTGTCACAGATGAAGTATAAGTGAATGGTGTCCCATCCGCCGTTATGCTCTGAAAATCCCGCAGAGAACACACCTTATAGAGTTCCAACACTTCCGGTGTGATACCGTACTGTTGCCAGTACATCAATTCGGCAAGCGGAAATTTCTGTTCCCTAAACTGGTAAGGTTTGCTTTCCTTTTCAGGTGTTTCTTCCGGTATATCATCTACTATACGGCAAGAAGTACGGGTAACTGGTATCGGATTGCTTGTTGTCAGTCCCAATCCCAAATCCCGGTCTATGGTTTCCAGTATTTTTATAAAATCCATCGAATTATTGCAGTCCAGCCCTTTGAGTTGTCCCACGAAAAAGAAACAATCACCACTATAATTGTCATTGCCAAAATCTTTCATCTTATAGATACCACTTCGGCGGTCGAAATAGATATTACAGGACGCTTTGTTATCCTCATAAAGCGGGTTTAGGAAATTGCGACCTATCCGCCAATTACCGGATATGTAATGCTTGAACACGGATAGTCCGTTATTTGTCCTTTCTAATATTTCTTCTTTCCTTAACATATAGCTGGTGGTTGGTTATCAGGTCGTTAATACTGTCCTTATCTCGTCTAATCAGGCGTTCTTCCAATAATCGTTTTATTTCTCCAATCTTGTAGAAATAATGTCCCTTGATATTGGAATAAGTGACTGTTCCGGCTGCTCGTAAGCGTTGCAATGTCCGGTCACTGATTTTTAAAAATGTGCAGACCTCGTAACTATCCACCCAAATTTCATCTTCATTGGTACTTTCCGCTTCTGTGTGATTGAATATATAATCGGCGATAGCGGTAATTTTGTTGTCTAAATCCTTATAGGCTTTTGACTCGAATGTTATTATCTCCATTTTGCTAACTAATTGATTTGCTGCAAAGGTCGGGTGTTCTAAAAGATAAAACTTACAAGATACAACCAAGTTGGTTAATTTATTTTTTGTGGAAATGGGTATTGAAATAGGGTGAAATAAGAGGAAAAGAGGATAAAAATCCTCTTTAAGATAGGACATAAAAAAACTACCAAGTTGGTAGTAACTTGGTAGTTTTTTAGAGGAAATTTATTATAGCTTATCGTCTTCGTCCATTTTCCGCAACAGCTTATTTATAAGATTGGTAAGGAATGATGTTTTATCTTTCTTTCTCTCTCTGATTGCAAGATAAGTTCGGTAATAGTCCCCTAAGTCTATTTTGAACGATGCTTCTATATAAGTCATAATCTCTTTAATATCAGCGTTACCATCATTTAAAACTCCGGCAGCATATATGGCATATCCCAATTCGATAGCGGCAATTTTAGTCCCAGTCCATCGGAAAGGATTATCGGGCAATGAAGCACGACTTTTTTCAATAATAACTTGCTTGTTAATGCTTTGTAATTTTTGTTCTAAATATATCTCTAACATATCGTAAGCTAATATTTTCGCTACTTTATGGTCGTAACAAGTTGAAAACAAAGGGTCTTTGTCAAACATACCGCATCCATGACAAAGTTTGTAATTTTCATGACCTCTAAGGAAATAGTATTTGTCTAAATGACTTGCTTTTGAACGATAATACTGATAGAAATCTAAATTTGCATTAAAGAAATTGGTAATGGAAGCTAACCGTTCTTTATAGTAAACTTTAATACTATCAATGCCACCACTTGGTTTTCTTAATTCAATAACATATATATGATTGAAATAAAGAAGTTTACTCAAAATAACAGGTTTTATATTTTTAAAGAATAGGATTTCTTCATCCTTATCTTGAAATTCATATTTAGCTATGAAAGTTCTTAGCTCTTCAAATAAAGGTCTTATAAATTCTATCATATGCAAAGCTACATCAATGCTTATATCTTCATTGATGCTTTTACTTTCAATTTCATTCTCTATTTGGAATAATATTTTATCTATTGTTTTCTTCATAATGTTTCTTGCTACTTATTCGTTTTAGTAATATTATTGAATAGCATATCTTTTACTATAAATACACAAGGGATGAAGAAAAATACAGTTAATGTCCCATATAGTGATAACATTGATTGGCTATTGATATTTTGGCAGATAACAATCTTTTCAAAAAAAACGATTGAACATACATTTATTGAAGTATGCAAAATTATTGTAGTCAGCAGATTTCTTTTTGTGTTAATGTATAGCCATGACGAAATAAAAGAAAATTCAATAACCAAAATAATATATATGATAAAAACTGGCATTCCCAATAAAATATTCAAATGCCATATTCCCCAAAATAATCCAATTAAAAAGCTACTTGTAAATAGAGAATGTCTTTTTAGAAGTTGAGGAAGCATAAAACCTCTCCATCCTAATTCTTCACCACAGCTTCCCAATATGATTAAAAAAGCTAAAGCACTATAATCACCGAACGTGTGATTAAATTTCAAATTGACTATTTCTTTGTATTTAACAAAAGAAATAACCATATAAGATAAATAGCATAATAGAATAGGAAGTATTAGTGCTATCAGATACCATCTTAAATTTGCAAATTTGAAAGATGTACTTTTTATTAATTCATAAACTCCTGATTTACCTCTTAAAAATGAAATAATCAGAAGTGCGAATAATCCCGGAGCCCATTGTGGTATATTATTAAATGAACCGGATAGTAGCGCAATCAATATGGAAGTAGCAAAATTTATAAAACAAAAAAGTACAATAGTGTATTTTGCTATGATTATTTTCATTATACGCATATTAAAAATTAATATCTACACTTGCTGATATGTATGGTGATATTTGGAAACAGGGGTCATATTCCCTGCTCATGGATTGAAACAGGGCTTTTATATTTCTGTTATCGTAATATGCAGCACGCATAGCATTAAACCCAATTGTTATTGGAATAGATATTTTATCGCTAATATTTATTGAGGGTCTAAGTCCGACAACAATATATTGGTGGGTAAATATTTTCTCTCTATTATCTTTTTTGGTCAATGCCATTTGTCCATTCATTTCTGTAATAAAATTCAAACTTGTAAAATCATTTAGTTTGTAACCTAACAATAAGTTTAGTCCATCTAAAGCGGAAATTTTGCAAATGAATTGTTTATTATATTCCCAACTAAAATAAATTGCAGGGAAAAGCATAGGATACCCGAAGGTATTATTAAATGCCAAACCGCCGCCAACTTCTATATTAGGTTTAAAATGACGTATGAAAATTAGACCAACATTCCCTAAAAGATTTCTCATTCTAATTTTAGAAAACTTTGTGTCAGGGGTATATATGCCTGCACCAACATTTGCCATAATCGACCATTTTTCACTAATTGGTCTTATATGAAATAGGGCTAATTGTAAATTCATTATTTGTGATAACACTAAATCATCGGTAAAATTGTCATTATTAAGTTTTACATAAGTTCCTGAAATTCCTACTCCCCATATTGTTGCTTGGTTACTATCGTTCATCTTTTGTATAAATGGTATATTCACACTTCCTTGATATACGACTGCTGCCCCTTTACTATCACCTATTTTTTGGTTGTTTTCATCCCGATAGCTTGATTTACCGAAATATTCAGTTTTCAATGATAATTGAGCGTTTACTATTGTGCAAACCAATAGGAGTAAAACTGTTACAAATGTCTTTGTTTTCATACTTTTACAAAATAAAATTGAATATTTGATGTTGTTGTGGGCAAATTTCCTAATTTGCAGGGTGAAGCGAAAATATTTTTGACAACTGGGCGTTAGCTTATGACGACTGGGTAAGTGCCTATGAATTAATTATTCTATCTTTGCCACATGGAAAATAACTATTCAAAGAGATACGACCGTTTTATTCTTCTTCTATGGGTCGTGATTGCTGTACTTGTATGGATGAAGCTTTTGAATAAAGCTCCATTCTTGGAAGTGTTATCTATAACGGTATGCTATATTACCCCCATGCTGATTATAAATATTTTATTAAGTGTGTATTTATTGCCAAGAGCAATGAAAAAAAAGAAAATGGATAGTTTTGCATTACAGTTCATTTTACTATCTTTTATTTCGGCTATTCTATTGACTTCTGTTTTTGGGGCATTTAGATACTTTGAACAAATAGGTACATTCCCACCATCTAATTTAATATCTACGGACGATACGTTACTGTCTGATTTTATAGACCAATTACTAACTGTATTTGTTGTAAATATAGCTTTTTGTGGTATGCGATTTTACTATGAACACAATAAATTGGAAAAGATACATTTAGAGTCACAACTCCATACTCTCCAAGCACAAATAAATCCTCATTTCATGTTTAATGTATTTAATTATATTTACTATTTAGTTGAGAAAAAGGATGATTTGGCAACTACTCTTTTATTGAAATATACAGATGTACTTCGTTATCAATTATATAGTGGCAAGAAAGAATATGTATGTATTGAGGAAGAAGTGGAATTTTTGAAAAATTTTGTAGATATTGAAAAGATTAGGTGGGAAGATAAATTGGATGTAAATTCTTCATGGACAATACAAAATTTGCAAACTAAATTTCCCCCATTATTATTTATCACGTTGATAGAAAACGCTTTTAAGCACGTTTCTCGAAGTTCCAACGCCAAAGGCTATATTAATATAATCTTTGAAGAAAGTACAGAAATGATTTCCCTTGAAGTCGATAATTCTAAATCAGCATTACCTATTGAAAAGAAGAAAAATTCAGGTTTAGGATTAGAGAATTTAAGAAATCGTTTAGATATATTGTATGGTGAAAAGTATCGGCTCTCCATACAAAATTCAGATAATGTATATAATTCTAAACTTGTAATTTTGAAATGATTATGGCAAATTCAAATTCCTTGAAAGCAGGTAACGACCCTTTGAAATGCTTGATTGTTGATGATGAATTAGTTGCTATTAAGATTATAGCGGGTAATATAGAGAAATTAGATTTTCTTGTTGTTGAAGATACTTGTTCTTCGGCTATTGAAGCGGCAGATATTCTTAAAAGAAAAGAGATAGATTTGATGTTTCTTGATATTAATATGCCTTATCTTTCAGGGCTTGATTTTTTAGAGTCTTTGGATAAAGCACCATTAACAATAATAACAACTGCATATTCAGAATATGCTTTAGATGGTTTTCGGTTACATGTTGTAGATTATCTACTGAAACCTTTTTCTTTTCAACGCTTCTTTCAAGCCGTACAAATAGCATTGGATTTATTTAATTCCCGTGTAGCATTGCAAAATAGCGCAGATGATAAATCAGATATTATGTACATTAGGCAGGGAGATACATTTCAAAGAATAAATTGGGAAGATATACTGTTCATAGAAACGATGCAAAATTATTTGAAATTGCATTTTAAAGAAAAGACATTTGTTATTCATCAAACGATGGCATCTATGGAAAGTATGTTGCCTAAAGATAGTTTCTTTAGAATACACAAATCTTATCTTGTTAATATCTCTCACATAGAAACTGTTGCTGGTGGTCGGCTTTTTATTGAGGGGCAAGAAATACCAATATCAAAGCATAGGAGAGAAGAATTTTTAAATACAGTAGTATATAAGAAATTGGCGAGTAAATAAGTGCAAGGTGCAAGTATATATCTATATATAGCTTGCACCTTGCACTTATCGTTAAACATTTGTATTCAGACATTTGCGTAATTCGGAAAAGAGTTGTATCTTTGAACCGAAGTTTTAGGCAGACAATGAACAGCCAAAGAATGACAGATGAACGTCTTTTTTGAAACCTAAATTGTACCCCCTAAGGCATAGACATATTGATAAAGAGTTGAATTAAAGCGACATAAGGAGATAGGTTCGAATCCCTGTCTCTCCGCTGAGCGTCAAAGATAAATGACGGAAAAGTAAAAGTAAGTCCCGTAAAATCTTGATTTTACGGGACTTTTTATATTTATGCTTGGACAAGTGAAAAACATGATTAGCCTGTCATCGCAGCCAAGAACATAACAATAATCAAATAACGTTTGCAGGCTGTACAGACGGGCAAAAAGACTATACACTAATTTTGTATTATGAAATCAATAGAATTGTTTGTTGCATGTTGTTTGTCATAAGTTGTTTAGGTAAGTCTCAACCAAAGCAACAATCTGCCGATTTATATAGGTTGCCCTTATGTAATGAATGTGTGAAAAATGAAATTTATTGTGCTTTGACACTAATGGGATCTGTTGAAGTTGATGATTTAAATGAAAATACAAATAAATAGAGATTTGATTAGGCTAATAGAAGAATACGCAGGAAGTTTGAATACGTATTCTGATGTGACATTCATGAGAAGAAAACAAGAATATCAACGATTAACGATACGGGATTTACAGGAAGGAGTTATTAATAAGAAAATCTATTGATTTGCCGACACTGCCCTGCCCTAAAAAAAGATATACAATGAAAGTAAAATTATTGTTTTTGGTCTTCGTTCTGTATGCGTGTGGAACTAAAACGGTTTCGGAAGAGAAATCTTATGATCGAATAACCATGACGACTTATGAAAACAAGTATGATGAAAATAATCGTTTGTCAGAGGTACAATTGACCAGAACATCTCATCATAGGTATGAAGAAGATTCTGAAACAATTGATTTAATTGATGATAAAAGCACGTATTATTATACGTATATCAACAACGAAGAGTTTACGGTAAGAAGAAAGTCAAAGAGGTCGGGAAATATCAAGATTATGGGATATGCTCCCCAAAGGGAGGAGGTGTTAACATTAAATGCTCAAGGGGATACCATTGATTATTTATTGCAGAAATATTACGATAAAAGTAAACTCAAATTAGTGTATGTTAGAAATATAAACAATGACTATGTACTGCATGAAGACAACGACTATGAGGAAAAAAATGAATACGACGGGAATGGTAATCTAACAAAAAGAGTGCAATACTATTTTGACATAGGGAAAAAAAGAACCACTTACTTCTTTCGGGGACTATCTTATGAGGAAGCTAAAAAAAGGATTCCCCGTACAGACGAGGACTATGACATCGTGTGCGATATAGAGAAAATGGCAGGAGACACCCTTATCAGGAAATGTATAAAGAATGGTATTGTCAGTTCTATTAACAAGACGATTGTTGACGAAAAAGGGAAAAAGGAATTTATATTCGACGCTGACATGAAGTTCACAGGTAGTTTCACGGAATTTAAGTCGGATAGTTTTGATATTCACGTTGATCGTATTGTACTGGACGATTGCACGGATATTGATAGCACTTATTATAAGAATGGGAAAGAGGTAAGATGCGTTTATCTTTCGGATACGTCTAAACGTATTGTACTTTCTAAATATGATAAATGGGGAAATATGGTTGAGAGGGTGGAAAAGACAAAGTATTTTTATTCGCAAGACGGAGAGGAATTGATCAATGAAATGCTGCAAGTAGTGAGAGAGAATGAGAAGAAGAAAGAAAGTAGAAAGCGATTGAAAATATCAAAATAAAAAGGTTGTGAGAAATAAACATTTAATCGGGGTATGAAGGGGGGAGACAGATTCTTAGAAAGAATGACCGTTATTGTGACGATGATTTTCACGATATTCATGATTATCAGAATCGGCTACTTGCGGATCGGTCTCCTGACCCTCGTCATGTGCGCATGATCGGACTTTTCTCGTTTGTCCCCCATAGGTATATTGTATCGCTGAATACAGGAAGGTGCTGGAAGGCGACAGAGATATGCTAATCAGATACCCTCTCTTTCCTTCTAATGACTTTTCATTACGCTTTTAATAAAGATATTGGTAGAAGACAATTGTCTGAGACTAATTGTGAGTTCTATTCCTCAATGTGGCTTAATGATTTTCTGTTCTGTGATTCTCTTCGACTTTTTTTGTTGATCGGCTAATATTACAATGATAACAGACATTAGTATCAGTAATAAACCGATTAATGATTGTAATGTGAAATGTTCCGAAAATACCAATACGCCTACAACCACTGCGACCAAAGGTTCCATTGAACCAAGGATGGCTGTTGTTGTCGAACCGGCATATTTTACCGCTAAAATCAACGTAAGGTCGGAGATGACGGTAGATAGAAATGCCAATGCCAAAATATAAAATCCGGCTTTTGTGCTGGGGATGGAGGATATACCTGCTGTAAATAGACTGTAGATGAAAAAGATTACGCAACCGCCTAAAAGCACATAGAACGTAAGCACTTCAGCAGGTAATTTACCTATATCCAATTGATTCAGAGCAACAATATATATCCCATAGGTTAATATCGTAAGAGCTGCGAGTCCGATACCCATCAATCGGATACTGCCTCCTCCCGACCAACACATAAGTGCAACACCGATTAGTGAGAGTGAGGCTGCTAAGAATAGAGATTTGGATTTTTGTTCTTTAAAGAATACTACCATTAAGAAGCTGACACAGATTGGATAGAGAAAGTGAATGGTTGTAGCCACTCCACTAGTTATATAATGGTAGGAATAAATAAGAAATAGCGCTGTAAGAGCATACAAGGCACCTAAACCGATGATAGAGATCAGATGTTTCATATTTATTTTTAAAGTACTTTTGTGCAAAAGACATACTGCTCCCATCATAAGGGTAGAAAATAGAAATCGATAAAAAAGAATGTTGGATTCATTCATTTCCATATTTCCCATTAATGGAATTGTAAATAATGGAATGAGCCCAAATGTACCTGATGAAATCATTGCATAAATAATACCTTTTAAACTTTTCATATCATACAGAATTAAAATTTGAGCGCAAAGGTAGGTTACAGGGAAGAATGAAAAGTTACCAAAAGGTAATTAATGCATATCGGCCCTGATTCTACTTAAGGATTGTGGAGTTATGTCCAGCCATGCGGAGAGGTCTCTCATTGATAATCTTTGTATCAGTTTGGGCATTTCTTTAAGTAGATATTGATATTGTTCTTTCTTGCTCATCCAGTGGATAGATGAAAAATAGAAAGAAGATGAAGTAAGCCATTCCTGAAGAATCATTCTTCCCCAATTGGATAAATTAAGAGAGTCTTTGAATGAGGTGGCTAAGTCTTTACGGGAGATTCTCCATAAAATACAAGTATCTACTGCCTCTAAAGTATATAGTGATTGTCTGCTCTCTGTCAGGTTGGGTGAACTGAGTGGGACATCATTTTCTAATGCAAAAAATATGATAAATTCTCTGCCCTCTCTTAGAATCGTACTTTTTACAATCCCTTTCTCAACAAAATAGATATAGTGATCTGTTTGCCTTTCTTGAAGGATAATCTCTCTCTTGGGCACAGAAAATTTTGTGAACTTTTCAAGCAATATTTCTATATCTTTTTCAAAAAGTCCGTATTTATCTCTTAATATTTTTTTAATCCCGTTCTCCATACTTTAAAGAAAACAAAAAGACACGATGCAATGTTGGCGTAATTCTGATAAAAATGTACGGCATACCACTTGTAAAAGTATACTTAATTATAGAAAGAAACGGGGAAACAGGCCGATATTGAAGTGGCAATGCTCCAGGGAAGGGTACACAGAAAACATACTCTATCCGGTGAAGTGATGCTATCCATGAGTCAGAAACAGATATTAAAGTATATGTTTTACCGATGAAATCACTATTTTTGCTGCATATATGGATATATTGATTAATCAGGAGGAGATATAATGCTTGCATATACATATGTCGAACATGGGAAGTTTGAACTTTTGGAGAAGTTGAGGCCACAAATAAAAGATGCCCGGGATGCAATCGTACGTGTAACACTTGGCAGTATCTGCACCAGTGATCTTCATATTAAACATGGCAGTGTTCCGCGTGCAGTTCCTGGTATTACAGTCGGCCACGAGATGGTGGGCATTGTGGAGGAAGTAGGCTCCGGCGTCATTTCCGTCAGACCCGGTGATAGAGTGACAGTCAATGTCGAAACCTTTTGTGGAGAATGTTTCTTTTGTCGGCACGGATATGTGAACAACTGTACTGACCCCGACGGAGGATGGGCATTAGGTTGCCGTATTGATGGCGGACAGGCGGAATATGTCAGGGTTCCGTATGCCGAGCAGGGATTGAATCGTATTCCCGATAATGTCAGTGATGAACAAGCTCTGTTTGTAGGTGATGTGCTTGCGACGGGGTTCTGGGCTACCCGCATTTCGGAGATATCCGAAGATGATACGGTTTTGATTATAGGTGCCGGCCCTACCGGAATCTGTACTTTGCTCTGTGTGATGTTAAAGAAGCCACGGCGCATTATTGTTTGTGAACGGTCTGCTGAGAGAATCCGGTTTGTTCGTGAACATTATCCTGACGTGCTGGTGACAGAACCTGAAAACTGTAGGGATTTTGTACTCTGCAACAGCGATCATGGTGGAGCGGATGTCGTGTTGGAAGTGGCGGGTTCCGAAGAAACTTTCCGTCTGGCGTGGGAGTGTGCCCGCCCCAATGCCATCGTTACCATCGTAGCCCTTTATGACAAACCTCAGTTTTTACCTTTGCCCGATATGTATGGCAAGAACTTGATCTTCAAAACAGGTGGGGTAGATGGTTGCGATTGTGCTGAGATTCTCAGTCTGATTGAGCAAGGCAGGATAGACACTACTCCTCTTATTACGCATAGGTTTCCGTTGAACGAAATAGAGGAAGCTTATCGTATCTTTGAAAACAAGCTGGAAGGAGTTATCAAGATAGCTATAACGGGAGGCAGGTAGGGGAGTGTTTGTATTGACACTTTCTGCACATATTACAATTGAAAAAGGAAAAATCATAGAGTTAATCAAATCAAAGAGAATGCCTATCATAGAAATATCATCCTTGTCTCATCCCGGAGTAGAGATATTCAGTACCCTTACTGAAGCCCAGTTGCGTAATCGCATCGATTCCGACCGGGGAATTTTTATAGCAGAAAGCCCCAAGGTTATTCAAGTTGCTTTAGACGCCGGTTATGAACCTTTGGCTATTTTATGTGAGCAAAAACATATCATCGGTGACGCTGCCGTTATCATTGAGCGTTGTGGTGATATTCCTGTCTATACAGGCAAGCGTGATATACTTGCTTTACTCACCGGATATACACTTACCCGCGGAGTGCTTTGTGCCATGCGGCGTCCTGAATTAAGAAGTGTGGAGGAAGTATGCCGCGAAGCCAAACGTATCGTGGTAATAGATGGAGTTGTTGACACCACTAACATCGGAGCTATTTTTCGTTCGGCTGCTGCCCTCGGCATAGATGCTGTTTTGCTGACGCGGAACTCTTGTGATCCGCTCAATCGCCGTGCGGTCAGGGTATCTATGGGGTCAATATTTCTTGTATCATGGACTTGGATAGATGGTTCTCTCAGCAGGCTTGGCGATTTGGGATTTCGTACGGCTGCTATGGCACTTACTGATGATTCCATCTCTATCGATGATCCGGTTTTGAAGACTGAGCCCAAGTTGGCTATCATAATGGGTACCGAAGGAGACGGACTGCCGTACGAGACAATTTCCGAAGCCGATTATGTGGTTCGCATCCCTATGTCGCATAGTGTAGATTCACTTAATGTGGCGGCTGCTGCTTCTGTGGCTTTTTGGGAACTTCGTGCTCCAACTTTCAAGGAGTGATATGCCGAAGTTATACTTACAGTTATCCGGTTCTTATCAAATTAAAGAAAAACATTTTCCCATGGCTTAGATCTAAATTCTTTAGGCCGCTATAGCTTAAATAAATGTTATATCACAAACTTTTCTCTTTGGGCATTGTTTCGGAGTGCAGTAAGTTATTTAAAAACATACCGATATGGAAGAGAAAAAAGAAGCCCGTCAAAAACGGAACAGGGAAAAATTAGCAACTGCTGATTGGGTAATGGCAGAATTTTATGCTACGTGGTGTCCTCATTGCAAACGTATGCAGCCCGTTGTAGAAGAATTCAAGAAACTTATGGAAGGGACTCTCGAGGTAGTACAGATCGATATCGATCAGGAAGATGCTTTGGCTAATTTCTATACGATCGAATCGGTTCCGACATTTATTTTAATGAGAAAGGGAGAACAGCTTTGGAGGCAATCCGGAGAACTGGATTTAGAAAGGCTGAAGAAAGCAGTGAAAGACTTTAAATCCTGAAAAGGCAATACGAATTACACGGATTATCAAGACAAGCACTGCTTTATTTGCTTTCAGTCTGTGATAATCCGTGTAACCCGTGTTGCAAATATTGTTACAAGATCCCTGTCTTGGGGATTATTCGGCAACAAATATCGGACTCAATACGTTTTTATCGGCATCTACCGGATAGAGAGCTTGTTCTTTTTCCAGCCTTTGAACCATTAGACGGAAGAGTTCTTTCGCTTTTTGTTGGTTTGTTTTTGACAGATCATTTTTTTCGTAAGGATCTTCTGAGAGGTTAAACAGTTTATAGGTAGGCGCCTCCGGAGTCTGTGGGTTATAATAATAGATAAATTTCCAGTCTCCCTTACGATAAGAGGTGAAATAGCTGCCGCGATGCTCATGTGGGAAATGCATTAAGAAATCATCACGATGCTTTTTATCTCTCTTTCCCTTTAACAGTTTTCTTAAATCGGCTCCGTCTAAGATATGGTTGGGAGCAGGTTTGACACCCGCAACAGAAAGTACGGTTGGATATATATCCATAACCGTTCCCATTTGGGTTTGTATGGCATTCTGGGCTATAGGATATGCCTTTTGGAATTTATTGTTTGGGTTGGGATGTGCCCAGCTGACAATGAAAGGAACACGGACTCCCCCCTCATATTCCGATCCTTTTTTTCCCTTGAATGGGGCAGATGAACCATAATCGGCAGCATCCCCGAGTGGTGCATCACCACCATTATCTCCCAAAAAGATGATCAGAGTATTTTCCGCTATCCCCATATCTTCGAGTTTATCCAGAATGTCTCCCAGCGATTTATCCATACCTTCGATCAGGGTGGCAAAAGCGCGTGCTTGTTGAGATTTGTTTGGATCGGTATAGTGGCTGATGAAGCGTTCATCGGTTTCGAATGGAGAGTGAACGGCATAGTGTGCCATGTTTAGATAGAAAGGCTTTTTTTCTGCAACGGCTTTTTCTATCTCTTTACCGGCTTCTAATGTGAGTGCATCACTTAAGAAGGTGTGAGTTTTGTGATATTGTTCCAAGTCGGGCACGGCTCTTGCTCTTTGACCCTTGATCCAGCCGTACCCGTTTTCTCCATGATAACTACCCGGATGGCCGATTGCCGAACCGGCTATGTTGACATCAAAGCCCAGATTCGTAGGGTTTTCTCCTTCGCTTTTCAGACATCCGAAGTGTGCTTTACCCACATGGATCGTTTTGTATCCGGCTTGTTGTAATAAATAGGGATAGATCATATCCTGATGAGTGAGCCCTTTCCAATTCCAATCGAATGGTCCGTATGGAGTGCGGTTGTTGCTTTCCGCATTGATCCAGTTCGTAGTGCGGTGACGGGCCGCATTTTGCCCGGTCATGATGGATGCTCTGGAAGGGGAACTCACGCTTTGTGCATAAAAAGTAGAAAAGCGGATTCCCTGGTTTGCCAGGCGCTCCATATTGGGAGTACGATACCAATCGTTTAACGGTTGTCTCTGTGCATTTCCGTTTTTGTCCGTAACAAAGGGAACGGAGGTGTCCATTAATCCCATGTCGTCGACTAAAAAAACAATGATATTGGGGCGTTCTTGTGCACTTACTGTTGTGAAACATGCACTGCAGAGGGCTCCCATCAAACTTCGGCTAACTATTCTATTGTTCATTGTGGTTAGTTAAAAAGGTTATTAAGTAGATTGGAACAGGGTAATCATAAATTTATTGATAATCGGGATAAAGATATTAAAAAGATATCGGGTTTACAAGAAAAAAGCTAAGAAATAGGATTGAGAAAAGTCCGGATACTAATAAGAATAAAAGATGGAATTCAATTGCCATTTTCTAGTCAGATATTGCTTTATTAATTAAATTTATGTTACTTTTGCCTGGATAGAGAATTAACTATGGAATTCATAAATCCTAAATTTAAGTATATTTTTGCCTCCATTCTTTTGTTGGGGGGCTTTTTATGTGGGTATAATTTCAAACAATGGTATGTAACCAACCATCGAAACGAAAAACATATTTCTCTTATCTATTCTTGTTCAAAAAAAGAGGCTGACCGGGGACAATTTGAAGAACTGCTGAAGAAAGAATTTAGGTCGAAGGGTGTAGAACCTATATTTGATAAATACTATCTTGATTGTAACCGTTTCGGTCAGGCTGTCGAGATGGAACACATCGGTAATTATCTTGGTGTACTGAAAAGTAAGCCGATAGATCTTATTATGGTGATGGGAGATCAGGCTACCCATTCTTTATTATCGACTCGACATCCTTTGCTCTATTCTGTTCCGGTGGTAGCTTGTAATGTGCATTTTCCTGATGAAAACCTTTTGAAAAAATATGAGTCCAGAAAAGTATATGCTCTAAGAGATACCCCCGACTTTAAGCATAATATGGAATTTATAAGGTCTTTGCAGCCACATGTTGGTCTGGAAATCGTTTATAACATTGACTTGACGCCTCTCGGTCATAAATCTTTTGACTTATTAAATCAGGTGGTTGATAGAAAAGATGTACAGATTCTGGGACATAAATCAGCATTCTCCATGGAGTATGAATATAAAGAAATGAGAGAAATGATTGAGTTTTATAATCTGATGCCTGCCGTAGCAAATAACCGGATAAAAAAGAATGAGTTGACAATAAGCCTTTGCCCCTTCCGGTATATTAAAGGTGCTTCTTTGCTTGTAATGATGGAAAATTCAAAAAGTGAGCAGGGGAAGAAAGCATTTCTGCTTGATAAATTCGATATGGTATCGTTTCCGATAGTGAATGCCTTAAGCATACCTTCATTTAGTTGTGTACATGCCGGATTCGGAGAAGGAAATAAAATTGTTGGCGGCTATATGGCCACCAAAGAGATTTCTGTGCAGGCTGCAGCCGATCTGTCTACCCGGTTGATGAATAAAGAAAAAATAGGTATGCCTAAAATAAGGGATTTGAGAAAAGAATATGTACTTGATTGGAGCGTTTTTTCTACTTATAATGGTTATGATATTAAAAACGTGGGCAAGAATGTGCGTATTATTAATTATCCTATTTATGATCATTATCGTGAGGAATTTTATTTATTGGGGGTATTATTTGTCTTTGCATTCATTTTTATTTCCGTCAGTTTGCTGCATACTCGGCGGCGTTCGCTGATTGAACGCAAAAACTTGAAAATATTGGAAGAAGCACACAAGCGTTTGACTCTTTCTGCGGATGGAGGACAGATTTCGCTTTGGAATATGCAGGGAAGTGATATCGAGTTTGATGATAATTATGCGCGTCTGACAGGAGTAGAAAAAAGGAAGTTTAAGAGAACTGATTTTTTGGAGTATGTACATCCTGATGACTCGCAGTTATTAAGTTCTTTTTATGAAGCGTTGTGCAAATCTCCGGGTGTAGAAATACAACGGGTACGTTTCCGTTTTGATGAAAAGAAAGGTTATCAATGGTATGAATTACGATGCCGCAGTCTGAAGGATATTAAAGGAGAGATGATGCTGGCGGGAATCATGCAGAATATTCAAGAGTCGGTAGAACGTGAGCATCAGTTGATTGTGGCGAAACAAATGGCTGAGAAAGCTGAACTGAAACAATCTTTCCTTAATAATATGAGTCATGAAATCCGTACTCCACTCAATGCCATTGTGGGGTTTACAAATGTATTGTTGGGTGAAGGCTCCGAGGAGATTGATCCGGATGAAAAGGCGAGTATGCTTGAGATTATCAATCATAATAATGAATTGCTCTTGAAGCTCATTAATGATGTACTGGAAATTTCCCGCCTAGATTCCGGAAGTCTGGATTTTGACATGAAGGAATGGAATATGACAGATATTGTCAAAGAGATTTATAAGACGTACCAACCCTTAATCCGGCCTTCTTTACAGTTTCGTCTCGAATTGGATGATACTGTTCCTGTGCCTGTTCATACAGATCGTCTCCGTTTTGCTCAGGTTATTTCAAACTTTTTGAATAATGCTAACAAGTTTACCCAAAATGGATATATCGCTTTGGGGTGTAAAGTAGACAAGAAGCATAGGGAGGTTCGTATATATGTGGAAGATAGTGGTAAGGGAATTGATGAAAAGGAACTTATGATGATTTTTGAGCGTTTCTATAAAACTGACGAGTTTGAACAGGGAAGTGGTCTTGGTCTTGCCATCTCTAAAGTTATTATCGAGCGGTTGTCGGGATGTATAAAAGTACACTCTGAAAAAGGTAAAGGAAGTTGTTTTGCAGTGATTTTATCATTGGCGGATGCACCGGAGAATCACATGTTGAATTGAATAGTGTGGTTGCTATTTCAAGATACCGGTTGTTCTTGCTGTCTTTTTCAGTGGATGTGAATAACCATAGGTTATAAGGGATAAAAAAATTAAGTGTTTGTCTCTCAATTTAAAATGCTTCCTTTGTAGTGTACTAATTAAAGACACTATAAATAAATTCATTTATGTTGAGCGAGAAAAGAAACAGTATGCTTCACGGGGTTTTGTTGATAGCCCTGTTTTCATGTGCGGCCTTTTATATAGGTGACATGGAGTTCATAAAGAAACTCTCTTTCAGCCCGATGATTGTCGGAATCATTTTGGGCATGTTGTATGCTAACAGTCTCCGAAACAACCTTCCTGAGACGTGGGTACCGGGTATACAGTTCTGTTCAAAACGTATTTTACGGATAGGCATTATCCTCTATGGGTTTAAGTTGACTTTTCAGGATGTATTGGCGGTGGGGCTGCCCGCGATATTGATTGATGCTATTGTAGTAACCATAACGATTCTTGGAGGTATCTTAATCGGTCGTATGCTTAAAATGGATCGTGGAGTGGCGTTACTTACTTCTATCGGTAGTGGAATTTGTGGTGCAGCGGCTATTTTAGGGGCCGAATCGACCATTCAGACAAAACCATATAAAACGGCGGTAGCTGTTTCTACTGTAGTTATTTTCGGAACTTTGTCCATGTTTATCTATCCTATATTATATAGAAATGGAACTTTTGTGCTTTCACCCAACGAGATGGGGATATTTACTGGTGCTACGTTGCATGAAGTGGCGCACACTGTTGGTGCGGGAAATGCGATGGGGAAGGAGGTTTCGGATGTTGCTATTATCGTGAAGATGATTCGTGTGATGATGTTGGTACCTGTTTTGTTGATAACCAGCTTTATGGTATCCAGGGCTGCCGTGAAAGCTGGTGGACAAGGAGGTAGTATGAAGGACATATCTATTCCGTGGTTTGCTATCGGTTTTTTAGCGGTTATCGGTTTTAATTCCTTTGATCTATTGCCACAAAGTTTAATAGCTTTTATCAATAATCTGGATACTTTCTTGCTGACTATGGCAATGACTGCATTAGGTGCGGAAACCAGTATCGACAAATTTAAGAAAGCTGGTGCCAAGCCATTTGTACTTGCTTCTTTGCTGTATTTATGGCTAATTGTCGGAGGATATTTTTTGGTAAAACTCCTTGCTCCTGTCTTAATGTAAGAAGATGTTTCTTCCGGTCTCTGAATATCCTTGATTCTTTTCCCGATAGAATTTTTGCAACTTTGTTGCACTTGAAAACTACTACCTTTGCATCATAAACCTAATAGTAGATTGGATTATGGGACATTGTAAATATGAAATGAATGCAAATGTGCGAGTAGAAAGCTGTCGGGAAGCGAATGGCTTCATAAAGGAATATTGGAAGGTAATACTTTCATTATTAATGTTGATAGCGGGTGCAATAATGAATCAGTTGGATGTTGCTTTTTTCAGAGATAATACGATATCTTTGGTTTGGTATATACTGGCTTATCTGCCTGTAGGTTTACCTGTGATAAAAGAAGCATGGGAGAGTATTCTTCAGAAAGACTTCTTTAGTGAGTTTACGTTGATGTCGGTTGCAACGTTAGGTGCTTTTTATATTGGTGAATATCCGGAGGGAGTTGCCGTTATGTTATTTTATTCGGTTGGTGAATTATTTCAGGATAAAGCGATAGACAAGGCTAAGCGTAATATCAGCGCTTTGCTGGATGTTCGACCTGAAAAGGCTGTGGTTGTGAGAAGTAATGAGATTGTTACGGTGGATCCGAGATCGGTTCTTATAAATGAAATTATTGAGATAAAAGCCGGTGAGCGTGTACCGTTGGATGGAGTAATGTTGGATGAAGTGGCGGCATTCAATACGGCAGCTCTTACCGGAGAGAGTGTTCCCCGGGATATTAGTAGGGGAGAAGAGGTACTTGCAGGTATGATTGTCACAGACAAAGTAATTCGGATGAAAGTGACAAAGCCTTTTGATAAAAGTGCATTGGCTCGTATTCTGGAACTTGTAGAGGATGCTTCCGAACGTAAGGCACCTGCAGAATTGTTTATTAGAAAATTTGCACGTGTTTATACTCCTATTGTTATCGGCTTTGCATTTCTGATTGTGTTGATTCCATATATTTATTCATTTATAAATCCGTTGTTTGGGTTTGTTTTTAATGATTGGCTGTATAAAGCATTGGTTTTTCTGGTGATTTCTTGCCCGTGTGCATTGGTTATCAGTATTCCATTAGGGTATTTTGGGGGAATTGGGGCAGCATCCCGATTGGGTATTCTGTTTAAAGGTGGAAATTATCTGGATGCCATAACTCGTGTGAATACAGTCGTATTCGATAAAACAGGTACTCTGACTAAAGGAGTTTTCGAAGTAGAATCTTGTCGGGTTGTTCCCGGGACTTCAGAAGAAGATTTATTGCGTGTAGTGGCTTCCATTGAGAAAAACAGTAACCATCCGATAGCCAGGGCTATTGTAGCTTATGCTCAAGATAAAGGGATTGATCTGATTGTCACTAAGAATATAGAAGAGATTGCAGGTTATGGGTTGATGACTGAGATTGATGGAAAAAGGGTGCTGGTAGGTAATGCCAGATTGTTATCGAAATATTCCATTGAGTTTCCGAAGGCTGTGTTTTCAATAACAGAAACAACGGTTGTATGTGCTGTCGGGGATAAATATATAGGTTGTATCATCTTATCGGATGTGTTAAAAGACGATGCGTCAGATACTGTCAAGGCACTTAAAGAGTTAAATATTAAGAATATTCAGATATTGTCGGGCGATAAACAGAGTATTGTTAGCATTTTTGCAAATAAGTTGGGAATAACTCAAGCTTATGGTGATCTCCTGCCGGAGGGAAAGGTGGAGCATATTGAGAGATTGAAGGAGGAGAAGGGCAATCAGATTGCTTTTGTTGGTGATGGGATGAATGATGCTCCGGTACTTGCTCTAAGTGATGTGGGTATTGCTATGGGAGGACTGGGTAGCGATGCCGCCATTGAAACGGCGGATGTAGTCATCCAGACCGATCAGCCTTCGAAAGTGGCAACAGCTATTAAGGTTGGGCGTTGTACGCGTCGGATTATCTGGCAAAATGTATTGTTGGCATTTGGTGTGAAGTTGTTGGTGCTGATTTTAGGGGCAAGCGGTATAGCTACTTTGTGGGAAGCTGTCTTTGCGGATGTTGGTGTTACATTGATTGCAATTATGAATGCTGTTCGTATACAGAAAATGATTAAATGATAATGGAAGATTTGTGTTTGAAGATATTGGAGCAGAGAGGCATAAAACCTACAGCCATACGGATGTTGGTTTTAAAGGCCATGATGGAGACGGAGCAGGCTGTTTCACTTCTTGATTTGGAAAATAAGCTGGATACAGTTGATAAGTCGACCATATTTCGTACGATTACTTTGTTTGTCTCTCATCATTTGGCACATAGTGTAGATGATGGTACAGGGTCTTTGAAATATGCGGTTTGTGATAGTGAATGTACTTGTGCGGTAAAGGATCTACATACACATTTTTATTGTGAATATTGTCATAAGACTTTTTGCCTTGAGAATATCCACGTTCCTGTGGTCGATTTACCCGAGGGATTTGCTGTACGAAGTATAAATTATGTCTTGAAAGGCTGTTGTGCTGAATGTGCGGCAGAGCTGAAAAAAGATCATTAAAATAAAAGCGCATTGATATTCTCAATCAATGCGCTTTTTTGAAGGTAATATAATTGTTATTACTTGATCAGCTCTACCACTACTGCGCGGTTCCAGTCATCATTTTCAAACTTAGTGCTGGTACCTTTGAACTCTGTAGTGATACGGTCTTTTGCAATTCCGTATTTGTTGACAAACACTTCAGTTACTGCATTGGCACGTCTTTCAGAAACAATTCTGTTGGCTTGTTCTGAGCCACGTTTGTCAGCATAACCTGTCAGACGAACACGGATTTCTGGATTTGCTTTCAGGAATTCAGCAATATTGAAGATACTAACTTCCTGTGAAAGCTCGATTTTGCTGCTGTTGAATGGGAAAGTAATTGTACTCGGAAGAGCCTTGATTTCAGAATTGTCGATTATTGTTTCTTCTTTGACAATTTCCGGTTTACGTGCTTTCAGTTCTGCTATTTCAGCTTGTTGTGCAGCATTTTCTTTTTTCAAAGTTGCGTAGTTTGCTTCCAGATCAGAGTAGTTGCTCTTGATAGCGTTGTACTGACGTGAAGAGTAGCCTTTCTTGAAACCTGTTTTGCCGAAACGGAAAGTAACACCGGCTGTCAGACCGCTGATTCCATCATTCGGGAAACCACCGCGAACCACCATATCGTCATCCAAGATAGCTCCTTGGTATTCAACGTTAATATCGAAACGTTTTGAGATACGGTAACGTGCCTGGATACCTGCATTGATTGTAAACGACTGGTCGCCTTTACGAATAAATGCTCCACCAATACCTGCAAAAGGAACGATGTCAAAACGACGGTTTTCTTTATAAGGAGCAAAGAAGTTGATCAGTCCGAACATAAAGTCTGCGTGAACAGCACCATATTGATAGTGCAACATTGAGTTAGCGCCAGAAGTAAATCCGTGCAGTGAACCGCCTGTACCTTGTAAACGAACTCCCCAGTAAGGATTAAACCATTTACCTACAGAAAGTGTCGGCATGAAAGTGATTGTGTTTCTGAATTTAGCGTCTTTTGAATTTTCTGCGAACAGAGATTGTGCACCAAAGTTTGCTGACATGAACCAGTTGTTCCAAAATCCATTGCCTTCAAAGGTTGTTTTATATCCCGGAAGACGTTTTGCATCATTGTCTTGAGCAAATACACTTGCGCTCATCAATGTTGCCAATGCAAACATAAAAATACTTTTTTTCATTTCTCTAAATTTTAAATTGGTTTGGTTAAACATTAATTGTTATTATTCGCCAATAATTGTTTTTAATAATCCGGCGTTTGATACGCCTAATTCGCAAAACGGTCGCAAAAATATAAATAGTTTTTGTTGGTTGCAAATATTTCTTCATTTATTTTAAGATTGTCTGATTTTGTAAAGATGCAAAGCTTTGTGAAATAGAAGATTATATGCTTATGAATGAAATCCGGACAATTTGTCTGTGGAATCACTTTTCCATTTGTTTGTTTCTCAGTATATTGTCTTTATTAAATAGGTATTCATTATTATGATCTCTTTGTAGCACTAGTAAGGGGTATGTTAAACAGGAATGTTCTATATTTCATCTTTTGTAACTTCCGTTATGAGAAATAAAGGAGGTCGTTTAATCGATTATGTCTGTAACTTTCGTGAAAAGCCTTTTGTGCCCGTTTGAGGGTGTTTTTAAAATAAACCTTTTCGGCTTTTATGGGTTATTTTATTAAAATAGGATTAGGTATGACTAAAATAAAAATAAAACGTGTATATGAGGATCCTTCTGATACAGATGGGTATCGTGTTTTAGTAGATCGCCTTTGGCCGCGCGGAATGAAAAAAGAACATTTAAAGTATGACTATTGGGCAAAGGAACTGACTCCTTCATCTGATTTAAGAAAATGGTTTCATGACGATGTTCCGGGACACTGGAAAGAGTTTGCAGAGATGTATCGAAAAGAACTTGAAACTTCTGATAAAACGTCCGAGTTTTTATCCCGGATACGATCCTGTGAATCAGTGACTCTTTTGTATGCTTCGAAGGAGCCGGTTTATAATCATGCCCGTATTTTACAAGCTTTTCTGGAGGAACGTTTGAAAAAGTGATTTCTAGGAGAAACCTATGCCAACACGAATCTTTTTTGTACTTTTGCGCCATCTTTTTAAAAACAACATCAAAAAAGAATCATATGGGAGGTTTTTTCGGAACAGTCTCGAAAACGAGCTGTGTGACCGATTTATTCTACGGCACAGACTATAACTCACACCTGGGAACAAAACGGGGAGGACTTGCGACATATAGTGAAGAACAGGGATTTATCCGCTCGATTCATAACCTGCAGAGTTCATATTTCCGTACCAAATTTGAGGAAGAACTGGATAAATTTAAAGGAAATGCCGGTATCGGTATTATCAGTGATACAGACGCCCAACCTATTATTATTAACTCACATCTCGGTAGATTTGCCATTGTTACGGTTGCTAAGGTCACAAACCTTAAAGAACTCGAAGAGGAACTACTTTCACAAAACATGCATTTCGCCGAACTTAGTTCGGGTAGTACCAATCAAACGGAACTTATCGCTTTATTGATTATTCAGGGTAAAAATTTTGTAGAAGGAATAGAGAATGTATATAACCATATAAAAGGTTCGTGTTCTATGCTTCTGTTGACAGAAGATGGAGTGATTGCCGCACGAGATAAATGGGGACGTACTCCTATTGTTATCGGGAAAAAGGAGGGCGCTTATGCAGCCACGAGTGAATCTAACAGTTTTCCGAATCTTGATTTTGAAATAGAACGCTATTTAGGACCCGGTGAAATAGTCCGTATGCAGGCTGACCGTCTTGAACAACTTCGCAAGCCTGATGACAAAATGCAAATCTGTTCATTTTTGTGGGTGTATTACGGTTTTCCCAATTCATGTTATGAAGGCCGGAATGTAGAAGAGGTACGCTTTACGAGCGGGTTGAAAATGGGTGAACAAGATGACTGTGATGCTGATTGTGTTTGTGGAATTCCGGATTCGGGTATCGGGCAGGCATTGGGGTATGCAGAAGGGAAAGGCATTCCTTATCATCGTGCTATTACCAAGTATACTCCTACCTGGCCCCGTAGTTTTACTCCGAGCAAGCAGGAATTACGTTCTTTGGTGGCAAAGATGAAGTTGATCCCTAACCGTGCTATGCTTCAAGATAAGCGTATTATTTTTTGTGATGACTCCATTGTGCGTGGTACGCAGTTGCATGATAATGTGAAGATTCTTTTTGATTATGGTGCAAAAGAGGTACATATGCGTATCGGATGCCCACCGCTTATTTATGGCTGTCCGTTTATTGGTTTTACGGCTTCAAAGTCGGATATGGAACTTATCACCAGGCAGATAATAAAAGAACTGGAGGGAGATGAAAATAAGAATCTGGATAAATATGCTACTACAGGTTCGCCGGAATATGAGAAGATGGTAGGCATCATCGCCAAGCGTTTCGGACTTTCGTCTCTCAAATTCAACACGATTGAAACACTGATTGAAGCCATCGGATTGCCAAAGTGTAAAGTTTGTACCCATTGTTTTGACGGATCCAGTTGTTTCTAAGTGGCTATTAGTGACTGAATATAAGATTATGTATAAAAAAAGAGCCGTGAATTGCTTGGCAGTTCACGGCTCTTTTTTTACCTTTACAGGCGTGAAAAATAAGATTTTAGCAAATTATTAAATTTTAAAGATATGAATTTAGTAGAACGTTTTTTGAAGTACGTAAGCTTTGATACACAGTCGGATGAACTGACAAGACTTACCCCCAGCACTCCGGGCCAAATGGTATTTGCGGAATATCTAAAGTCTGAGTTGGAGTCGTTGGGGCTAGAAGATATAACATTGGACGAGAACGGTTATCTTTTTGCTACTTTACCTGCCAATACAGAGAAAGAATTGCCTGTCATCGGCTTTATAGCACATATGGATACGAGTCCCGATATGAGTGGAAAAAATGTCACTCCACGTATTGTAGAAAAATACGATGGTTCGGATATTGTGCTTTGTGCCGAAGAGAATATCGTACTTTCACCGAGTCAGTTTCCTGAGTTGCTCGATCATAAGGGTGAGGATCTGATTGTTACCAATGGTAAAACTCTGTTAGGGGCAGATGATAAGGCAGGTATTGCCGAAATAGTATCAGCTGTTGTCTATCTGCAGGAGCATCCTGAAATTAAGCATGGTAAAATTCGGATCGGTTTCAATCCGGATGAAGAAATAGGTGAGGGTGCTCATAAGTTTGATGTTCAGAAGTTCGGTTGTGAGTGGGCTTATACGATGGACGGAGGAGAAGTTGGAGAGTTGGAATTTGAAAATTTCAATGCTGCCGCTGCCAAGATCACTTTTAAAGGACGTAATGTGCATCCGGGATATGCTAAACATAAAATGATCAATTCGATCCGTATAGCCAATCAGTTTATTACTATGCTTCCCCGGCACGAGACTCCGGAACATACTTCCGGATATGAGGGTTTCTACCACTTAATCGGTATCCAAGGAGATGTGGAACAGAGCACTGTATCCTACATTATTCGTGACCATGACCGTAATAAATTTGAGGATCGTAAAAAAGAGATAGAACATTTGGTGAATAAGATCAATGCAGAGTTTGGTGAAGGCACTGCTACGCTCGAATTGCGTGACCAGTACTATAACATGCGTGAAAAGATAGAACCCGTAATGCATATTATCGACACTGCTTTTGCTGCAATGGAAGCCGTAGGGGTGAAACCGAATGTGAAACCTATTCGTGGAGGAACGGATGGCGCACAATTATCATTCAAGGGGTTACCTTGTCCCAACATCTTTGCCGGTGGCTTGAATTTTCACGGTCGCTATGAATTTGTTCCCATCCAGAATATGGAAAAGGCAATGAAGGTCATTGTGAAGATCGCTGAACTGGTAGCTTCGAAGTAATCATTATTTATATAATTCTTAAATTCTCATTTCATGAAAACCACTCCATTTACCGAGAAACATATTGCACTTGGTGCTAAGATGCACGAGTTTGCAGGATATAACATGCCTATTGAGTATTCGGGTATCATCGACGAACACCTTACAGTTTGTAACGGTGTCGGTGTTTTTGATGTGTCACACATGGGCGAATTTTGGGTGAAAGGTCCTCATGCGTTGGATTTTTTGCAGAAAGTGACTTCAAATAATGTGGCAGCTTTGGTGCCGGGTAAAATTCAATATACTTGTTTTCCAAATGAAGACGGGGGTATCGTTGATGACTTACTGGTCTATCAATATGAACCGGAAAAATATCTTTTGGTTGTTAATGCTTCGAATATAGAGAAGGACTGGAACTGGTGCATTTCTCACAATACGGAAGGTGCTGAGTTGGAAAACTCTTCAGATAATATGGCACAACTTGCTGTACAAGGTCCGAAAGCCATTCAAGCTCTGCAAAAATTGACGGATATTAATCTTGCCGATATTCCTTATTATACATTTAAAGTCGGTGAGTTTGCCGGTGAGAAGAATGTGATTATTTCCAATACGGGATATACCGGAGCAGGTGGATTTGAACTATATTTTTATCCGGATGCTGCCATGAAGATTTGGGATGCAGTTTTTGAAGCCGGAGCTGAGTTTGGCATAAAACCGATAGGGCTTGGTGCGCGTGATACTCTTCGTCTTGAAATGGGATTCTGTCTGTACGGTAATGACTTGGACGATACTACGTCTCCTATTGAAGCCGGACTGGGATGGATCACTAAATTTGTGGACGGCAAGAACTTTACAAATCGTTCGATGCTTGAAAAACAAAAAGCTGAAGGCACCGTTCGCAAATTAGTGGGCTTTGAAATGATTGACCGGGGGATTCCTCGTCATGGTTACGAGTTGACAACAGCGGAAGGTGATAAAATCGGGGTAGTAACATCAGGTACAATGTCTCCTATTCGTAAGATTGGTATTGGTATGGGATACGTGAAACCTGAATATAGTAAGATCGGTACAGAAATATGTATTGATATGCGTGGACGTAAGTTGAAAGCTGTAGTAGTAAAACCGCCTTTCCGTAAATAGAATATTGACGAATAAAGCGTTGAAATCCCTCTCTGTCTTTAAAGGCAGAGGGGGATTTTTGTTTAAATGGAAAGTTTACGTTCTTTCGGATATGTTTGGAATATTAGAGGTCTCATTTAATAGATATAAAAGTCTTCCTTAGTCAATTTGTCTCTATACTCAAACATATTATTTCCTTTCTAATATTATTCTTGGTTATGTCTATGAAATATTTTTATTTCAGAATAATCTCTATTTCTGCCTATATAGGCTATTATATTTGCATTATATTCTGATTTCTACTTTTTTTGATTTCTTGGAATTAATATTTATTTGTATTTTTGATCTATATATATAATGCAATAGAAAGAATAATTAGATCAATTAAATGATTGTATTTTGTTTCCTATGAACTGAATGTGTAATATAAAAGTGATAGGCGTATCACTGTTTTCAGTGACAAATGTGTATTAAATATCGTTGTATGATGGTAAATAGTGAGCCTTATAACATGAATTTAGTAAATATTGGAATAATTTTTTTCTTAATCATTGGAAATAATAAATCTAAGCACTATATTTGCTGTAACACTAAAAGATATTAAATAGAAAATTTAAGATATTGAAAGAATGTTAATCGATTGTTCAATGATTATCATTTCTTTCTTAGAAAAGATCTACTAAGTGAAAATTAGGATCTTTGATAATAAGATTTGATAGAGGTATTACACTTACATAACAAATATTTTATTGGTATTAGAAAATCGGATATTAGAAAATGGATTTTGTCGTTGCTTTCTTAATAAAGGTAGTGTAATTCTGGTGATAACGGAAACTACCGACAATGACGAATCTTATCGGTAACCGTAATGTTCTGTTTGCGGAGATGCGGAATATCAGAAGATTTTCATATTTTTCTTTTGTCAGAAGGTTTACTGAATTTGTATGTGTATTGAAGAACAGCTTTTGTTCTTTGAACTGCATACTAACTTACTATAATTTACATTGTTAATCTTACGGGCTTTTATATGAAAAAGACATCTTTGTTTTTGTCGTTTTTTATTGCTCTCTTTTTGTTTTCGGCTTGTACTGACGATACTGAGCAATGTTTATATTCCCCTAAAGTTTTTGATACGGGTGATCTATTGAGCAATAGAGTGAAAGAAGAATTTCTTAATTTTGATTATCCTGCCGGGATTGTTCCAATTCTTTTTGCCGTAGATAGTATCGAGCCCATCCAAATGGGGGCTTATGCTGATGAATGTTTTAATGATCTTGTAGATTCGATATCCGAGTCAAGAGATTTTAAGCATAGAGGGATGTTGGTGCTTGTTTCGAAAAATCCGAAACTCATTCAAATACGTTTGGGTAATCGATATCGGGTTTATTGCAATATGACAGGAGCAACTTCCGGACTGGATTATTTAGATTTGCAAAAGCAAATACAGGAGAGAGGTGTAGAAGAAACTCTTCCATTGTTTCTGCAAAACACTTCAGTTCGTATTCAGGAGTTGAATGAATTACCTTCATATAAAAAATATCGAATCAACTCTGCAATTTCAGTAATTTCTACTTGTTTGGAATACATAGGAACTCCTTCGGAGAACTTTTACGGAAAGTGTGTTTTAACCCCCATTTTAAAAATAACATCATTTGGGTATTATATTTTTAAATCATGGTTGTTGACCTTCATGTTTGTATGTCTGATAATGCTTTTATGCCGTTGGATGATGTTTCTGCTAGTGAAGCGTTTATTGGGAGAGAATGTTATAGCCCTTATGTGGACTCAAAAGATCATTAATTGGGGACTTGGTTTATTATTTTCAATTTCTGCAGCAGCTTCGGCTATTATTTTGTCCAGTGGACGAATGGAAGATGCGATAGCGTTGCAGGCTATTGGAATTCCTTTTATGGAGAATTTTCAGATTGCCGCTACAGATTATGTTTTGAAAACATCGTTTGTTGCCGCTTTCTTTTTTGTTTTAATGTATGCATTGAAACGAAATATTGTATCAGATATCTTTTTAATGAGTCTTTTGGAACCAGCCAAGCAGCAGGAAGTTTATCGTAGTTTGAGCGATGCTCAAAAGACTGCTTTGGTTATAGGACACGAAGCGGATCTCAATGAAGTTGAAACAAGTTCCGAACCATATTCCGAATTGTTCACTTCGCGTGTATCTAAACAGGAAACCGTGACTATTGTTTCATTGGCAATAGCGGCTTTATTTTTGATTCCGCGGCCTTTGATTATAATGGGTATTGCTTTAACCATTTACCCGCTGGTCGGGCAATGTGTGAAGATTTATCATGTGGTGAGTAATCATACGCTTCCGGCACAAATAAAGGGAGATAGAAGAAGGGCATTAATAACCAATTTACTTATCATTTTTGCAATAGCTTTTATAACTGTTCTGATAGGACTGTTTTTTAATCCCATGCCGGATAAAAAAGAAATTGATCGGAATGAAATAAAGATGGAATTGATTGCTCCGGATAGACTGGAAGGAAATTATACTGTTAGTAAATCTATTGTGGGGCAGATCCAAGTATCCAGTGGTATTATAAAAAAGGTGAAAGATGGAACGTTTCAACTTTTGATAACCGGTAAATCTTCTCCTAAAGTGTATAAGTTGGATTTTAATTCTGATAAAATGATATTTGTTTCAGGAGAACTGGGTAATGGAGCAATCCACTATGATAAAGATTTGGATAAAATTAAAATAGTATTTAATATAAATGAACAAACGACATGGACAATTTCAAAGTGATTTATTCGATTCCATTTTTGTTTTTTATTATCGTGTCCTGCAGCAACTCATCAACTGAGATGGTTGCTAAAAGTAAGTATGATGCTAAGATTGCCGAGTATAAGGAGTTGAACGAACAGCAAGCGGCTGTTATTGAAGATAATTTAGAGAAAAGTAAAATTATTAATAATGTGGTGACGGAATTAAATCAGATAGCCGGCAATACACATTCTTTGCGTGTGAATGTAGAGCATGGAGTGGGGGAATTGAGTCAAGCAGAAGAGATCAATCAGAAACTTCAGACTCTGAAAAAGCGCTTAAGTGCAGTTGAAGGTAAGCGTAGTGACGGCAGTAAGAACCTGTTGGCAACGATGGATAAATTGAAAAGTATTATTGAGCAAAAAGAGATTGAAATCAACAATCTCAAACAGGAGATTGCGAACCAACAACAAACAATAGCTAATCAGAAAAATACAATTGCGAGCCAACAGGTGACGATCGATGCTCAGAGCCAGGAGTTAATGAATAAACAACAGGAAATGTGGTATAAATTAGGTACTGAGCTACACTCTGTCGTAGAAGAATTACCAAAAGTAAAAGGAAGAAAAGATAAGCGGAATATTAAAAATACCAGATACTATATTCTGAACAAAGCAAAAGAATGTTTTGAACATGCTGCACAACTGGGACATTCACTTGCCGGTTCGAAAGCCCGACAGGTGGAAGGGGAGATGAGTAGATTATAAAGTGTGATTTTATAGTTTTTCTGTTGTTAGTTAACAGAAAACACTAATTTTGCATTCGATTTAAATTCTATTCGAATGTCACAACTTCCAACATTAATAGCCGACCTCGCCCTGATTCTGATTTGTGCCGGTATAATGACTCTGTTATTCAAGAAGTTGAAGCAACCGCTTGTGCTGGGCTATGTGGTTGCCGGATTTCTTGCCAGTCCACATATGCCCTATACACCTTCGGTGATGGATGTAGCCAATATTAAAACCTGGGCTGATATTGGAGTCATCTTTTTGCTTTTTGCTCTTGGATTGGAATTTAGTTTTAAGAAGATAGTCAAGGTGGGAGGTACGGCTGTTATTGCCGCCTGTACCATTATCTTCTGTATGATTCTTCTTGGCATTGCCGTCGGGATGGGGTTCGGCTGGCAACGTATGGATAGCCTGTTCTTGGGAGGTATGATCGCCATGTCTTCTACTACAATTATTTATAAGGCATTTGATGACTTAGGATTGCGGAAGAAACAGTTTACCGGTTTAGTACTCAGTATTCTTATTCTTGAAGATATACTTGCCATTGTTTTAATGGTCATGCTTTCGACGATGGCAGTCAGCAATAACTTTGAAGGGACAGAAATGCTGGGCAGTATCGGTAAGTTACTTTTTTTCCTTATTCTTTGGTTTGTCGTTGGCATTTATGCCATACCCGAGTTCCTGAAGCGCTGTCGGAAACTGATGAGTGAAGAAACGCTGTTAATCGTATCTTTGGCTCTTTGTTTCGGTATGGTGGCTATTGCTGCCAATACCGGTTTCTCGGCTGCTTTTGGTGCTTTCATTATGGGGTCTATCCTGGCCGAGACAATTGAGGCGGAATCTATCGATCGATTGGTAAAGCCTGTGAAAGACTTATTTGGTGCTATCTTTTTTGTATCGGTCGGGATGATGGTAGATCCTGCGATGATTATTGAATATGCGGTTCCTATCATAGTCATTACGTTGGCAGTGATTCTGGGACAGGCCTTTTTCGGAACAATGGGGGTTATGTTGGCAGGACAGCCTTTAAAGACCGCCATGCAGTGTGGCTTTAGCCTGACGCAGATAGGGGAGTTTGCTTTTATTATTGCTTCTCTGGGCTTATCACTGCATGTGACAAGTGATTTCCTATATCCGATTGTAGTAGCTGTTTCCGTGATCACGACATTTCTGACTCCTTATATGATTCGTGTTGCCGAGCCTGCCTCAAACTTCGTCGATCGTAAGTTACCCGAATCCTGGAGACGTTTCCTGATGCGATATACTACCGGTACGCGGACTGTCAATCACGAAAGTTTGTGGCGGAAGCTACTGTTTGCCTTAGCACGTATTCTGGTGGTGTATTCCATTGTCAGTATTTCGGTAATTACCCTTTCGTTCCGTTTTGTAGTACCTTTGCTACGCGAACATTTGCCGGGTATCTGGGGCCCATTGGCAGGAGCTGTTTTTACTATCTTGTGCATATCCCCTTTTTTGCGGGCCATTATGGTGAAGAAGAATCACTCGGTCGAATTTATAACTTTGTGGAATGATAATCGTGTCAATCGCGGACCGCTGGTTTCCACGGTTGTATTTCGTGTCACAGTGTCAGTTCTGTTTGTTATGTTTGTCATTACCCGTTTGTTTAAAGCTTCGGTAGGACTGATGTTCGGAGTGGCTTTGTTACTAGTGATTCTGATGATACTTTCGAGGCAGTTAAAAAAACAATCCATTTTGATAGAACGTAAATTTTTTCAGAATCTTCGTTCACGTGATATACGCGCTGAGTATTTGGGAGAGAAAAAACCGGCTTATGCCGGACGTTTGCTTTCAAGAGACCTGCATCTGACTGATTTTGAAATACCGGGAGAGTCGGCTTGGGCCGGAAAAACCTTGCTTGAACTGAATCTGGGTAAGAAGTATGGAGTGCATGTAGTCTCCATTCTTCGGGGAAAACGTAGGATTAACATTCCGGGTGGTTCTATCCGTCTGTTTCCGATGGACAAAATACAAGTGATCGGTACTGATGACCAGTTGAATACCTTCGCCGAAGAGATGTCGCATGTTGCTGTGATCGATTCGGGAGTGTTTGAGAAGAGTGAAATGACTTTGAAGCAATTGTTGATCGATACAGACTCTGCTTTTCTGGGCAAAACGCTGCGTGAATCGGGCATTCGTGATAAATACCATTGCCTGATTGCCGGCGTGGAGCGGGGAGGAGAAGCTTTGATGACGCCTGACGTGAATGTTCCTTTTGAAGAAGGAGATGTAGTGTGGGTGGTAGGTGAGAATGAAGATGTGTACCGGTTAATAGGACAAAATTGTGATAGAAAACGTTAACAAGATACTGGCATATCATAAAAAAATGCGATATTTGCGGAATGATTCAGATAGAGACTATACTTGATATACTGGTTAAAGGATTCGTTATCGGCATTGTGGTTTCTGCGCCGCTGGGGCCTGTAGGTGTCCTTTGTATTCAGCGTACTTTGAACAAAGGGCGTTGGTATGGATTTGTCACCGGACTGGGGGCTTCGTTGAGTGATATTGCTTATGCTCTTTTGACGGGATATGGCATGAGCTTTGTATTCGATTATATCAATAAAAATATTTTTTATCTGCAACTCCTCGGAAGTATCATGCTATTGGCTTTTGGTATTTATACATTCCGCAGCAATCCTGTGCAATCCATTCGGCCTGTATCGGCCAATAAAGGTTCTTATTTCCACAACTTCATTACCGCCTTTGCGGTTACACTTTCCAATCCGCTTATTATTTTTCTTTTCATCGGTCTGTTTGCCCGTTTTGCTTTTGTGCAACCCGGAGTATTGGTCTTTGAAGAGATTACGGGCTATCTGGCCATTGCCCTCGGAGCGCTGGCGTGGTGGTTTGGAATAACTTTCTTTGTTAATAAAGTGCGGACGCGATTCAATTTGCGGGGTATCTGGATTTTGAACCGGGTGATTGGCAGTATCGTGATGGCAGTATCCGTGTTCGGACTCATATTCACTTTGCTGGGAGAATCTATTTATTGATAGGAGAAAAGACAGAAGATGAAAATAGCGCAACAACTCAAGGAGAAGAACATTGCCGAATACCTTATTTATATGTGGCAGATAGAGGATTTGATCCGTGCCAATGATTGTGATGTCGACCGGATTGAGGAGAATATCGTTTCCCGTTATCAAGTGAGCGATGAAGAGCGTCGTGAACTGACAGAATGGTATGCCAATCTGGCTTCGATGATGCGGGAAGAGGGAGTTCGTGAGAAAGGACATCTCCAGATTAACCGGAACGTAATCATTAACCTGACCGAATTGCACGCTGCCCTGTTGGCATCACCTAAATTTCCTTTCTATAGTTCGGCTTATTTCAAAGCATTACCCTTTATTGTAGAATTACGAAATAAAAACGGTCAGAAGGAAGAACCGGAGCTGGAAACCTGTTTCGAAGCTTTGTATGGCATGATGCTGTTGCGCTTGCAAAAGAAGCCGGTCAGTCCGGAGACTACGAAGGCAATGGAAGCTATCAGTAGCTTTTTGTCTATGTTGGCCAACTATTATGATAAGGATAGAAAAGGAGAGTTAAAACTGGAATAAAACGAATCAGACTCACCATAGAGTCGTACAGGGTTCCATAGAGATGGTTTTCTCTTAATATCCTATAAACAAGAGATTAAGACTCTGTGAGACTCCGTATTACTCTGTGGTGAATCCAACTAAAAAAATACCGAAATGAATATATTGGTCACCGGAGCCAACGGGCAACTTGGCAATGAAATGCAGGTACTTGCCAGAGAAAACCTGCAGCATACGTATTTTTTTACGGATGTACAGGAGTTGGACATTTGTGATGAACAGGCTGTTTATGCCTATGTGAGTGAACATAAGATTGACATCATCGTGAACTGCGCTGCTTATACAGCGGTAGACAAGGCTGAGGATAATGTCGAACTTTGCGACAAACTGAATAATATAGCACCGGGATATCTGGCACGGGCGGCTCAGGCTAATGGCGCTGCAATGATTCAAGTTTCTACCGATTATGTGTTTGACGGTACAGCGCATATTCCTTATACGGAAGAGGAACCTACTTGTCCGGCTTCGGTTTATGGCTCTACCAAGCTGGCGGGCGAACAGAACGTGATGGATCATTGCGAGAAAGCTATGGTAATTCGTACGGCATGGTTGTACTCCATCTATGGCAATAATTTTGTAAAGACAATGATTCGTCTCGGGCAGGAGCGTGATTCTTTGGGAGTCATTTTCGATCAGATCGGTACACCGACTTATGCTAATGATTTGGCCCAGGCTATTTTTGCAGCGATCAATAAAGGCGTTGTCCGCGGCATTTACCATTTCAGTGACGAAGGAGTTTGTTCCTGGTATGACTTTACCATAGCCATCCATCGCCTGGCGGGCATTGCTTCGTGTAAGGTAAAACCGTTGCATACCGCCGATTATCCGGCAAAGGCACCCCGTCCACACTATTCCGTACTCGATAAAACAAAGATAAAAGATACATTTGGCATTGAGATCCCGCATTGGGAGGAGAGCCTGAAACGTTGCATTAATCAATTAAGAATGGAGACACTTTGATTCTTCATCCTCAATTCTCGAAATATGGCAGATAATACAGAAATACTAAGACGGCGCACTTTCGCCATTATTGCACACCCGGATGCCGGTAAAACTTCGTTGACTGAGAAGTTACTGTTGTTCGGCGGACAGATTCAGGTGGCAGGAGCAGTAAAAAGTAACAAGATCAAAAAGACGGCAACTTCCGACTGGATGGAGATCGAGAAACAACGTGGTATCTCGGTGACAACTTCGGTGATGGAGTTTGACTATCGGGACTATAAGATTAATATTCTGGATACTCCGGGGCACCAGGACTTTGCCGAAGATACCTATCGTACCTTGACGGCGGTAGACAGTGTCATCATCGTGGTAGATGGAGCGAAGGGTGTGGAAACCCAGACCCGCAAGCTAATGGAAGTCTGCCGGATGCGGAATACGCCGGTAATCATCTTTGTGAACAAAATGGACCGTGAAGGTAAAGATCCGTTTGACTTGCTGGATGAATTGGAAGAAGAACTGATGATTCAGGTACGTCCTCTGTCTTGGCCTATCGAACAAGGCCCCCGTTTCAAGGGAGTTTATAATATCTACGAACAGAAACTGGACCTATATCAACCTTCCAAACAAGTGGTGACGGAGAAAGTGGAAATAGATATTCATTCTGACGAGTTGGATCGGCAGATCGGCGATACGCTGGCAGATAAGTTACGCGGTGATTTGGAATTGATAGAAGGTGTATATCCCGAATTTGATGTAGAAACATATCTGCAGGGAGAGTGTGCACCAGTCTTTTTCGGTTCGGCTTTAAATAATTTTGGTGTGCAGGAACTGCTCAACTGTTTTGTTGAGATTGCCCCCGCCCCCCGTCCCGTACATGCAGAAGAACGTGAGGTGATCCCCGAGGAGCCTAAATTTACCGGTTTTATTTTCAAGATTACGGCTAACATCGACCCCAATCACCGTTCGTGCGTAGCCTTCTGCAAAATCTGTTCAGGTAAGTTTGTACGAAACGCCCCTTATCTGCATGTACGTCATGGTAAGACTATGCGTTTCTCCTCACCCACCCAGTTTATGGCACAACGTAAGACGACTATTGACGAGGCTTGGGCCGGAGATATTATCGGTTTGCCGGATAACGGAACATTTAAGATTGGCGATACGCTTACCGAAGGAGAACAACTTCATTTCCGTGGTTTGCCGAGCTTCTCACCGGAGATGTTCAAGTACATAGAGAATGCCGATCCGATGAAGCAGAAACAGCTTGCCAAGGGCATCGACCAGTTGATGGACGAAGGTGTGGCCCAGTTGTTTGTCAATCAGTTCAACGGTCGCAAGATTATCGGTACGGTAGGTCAGTTGCAGTTTGAGGTTATTCAATATCGTTTGCTGAACGAATACAATGCTTCTTGCCGTTGGGAGCCGTTGAGTTTGTACAAAGCATGCTGGATTGAAAGCGATGACCTGGAAGAGTTGGAAGCATTCAAGAAACGTAAATATCAGTATATGGCCAAGGATCGTGAAGGACGCGATGTTTTCCTGGCCGATTCGAACTATGTGCTTCAGATGGCACAGATGGATTTCAAAAATATCCGGTTCCACTTTACAAGCGAATTCTGATTCGCTTCATAAAAAAGACCGGATCAAGACGGTGGACGAGTTGCAGTGTAGTGCTATTTGTCCACCGTTTGTCGTATATGGCATTGGGTCGGCGAGCTTTCCCCCGATACATTCCACCCTAACCCTTTTATCCTTTAAACCAACGTTGTCCGACACCCCCATGTCGGGCATGCTGACACCCCCATGTCGGATGTGTCGACACCCCCATGTCGGATATCCTTTCTTTAAGGCTTAGTTCCGGTTGGTAGGTAAGAGAGGGCATCGATCTTTCTGTCCATACAAAAACACCTTCTTAATGAAAATTTCGGCTTGGCAGTCGTTGCGAAAGGCTGGATGTACTGACCGGACTTTTATCCTTAAGAGTAACAGCCCGGTACGTTTGTTTACAGACCTGAAGCGTGGTGCTTTCATTCTGTCCGGTTGTCGGGTGAAACGATGATTCCCGCATCTTCTGTGAGTCCGGACGCAGGTTTCTTTCTGTACCTTATGGTATAATTTTCCCTAAAGAAACAGGGATGTTGCCTTAAATATTTTACCTTTGTAATCTAAACAAAAAACTCGAGGTCATGAAGTATAAACTGTTAGTCCTTGATGTAGACGGGACATTGCTCAATGATGAGAAGGAGATTACTCCTCGTACCCTTGCCACTTTGTTAAAAGTACAGCAGATGGGAGTACATATTGTTTTGGCCTCCGGTCGGCCCACTTATGGGATTTTGCCTTTGGCAAAGAAACTGGAGCTGGGTAACTATGGCGGATACATCCTGTCCTATAACGGCGCACAGGTCATTAATGCCAAAAATGGGGAAGTATTGCTCGAACGGCGTATTAACCCCGAAATGTTGCCTTATCTGGAGAAGAAAGCCCGTAAAAACGGATTTGCAATCTTTACTTACACCGAAGACCGAATGATTGCTGATCAGGCAGATAATGAACACATTCTTCAGGAAGCATTCCTCAATCGGATGGAGTTGATTGAAGAACCCGAATTTTCGGTTGCCGTTGATTTTGCTCCTTCCAAATGTATGTTGGTCAGTGATGACGAAGAGGCGCTTATCGGATTGGAAGAACATTGGAAAAAACGTTTGAACGGAGCGCTCGATGTATTCCGGTCGGAACCCTATTTCCTGGAAGTCCTGCCATGTGGCATTGACAAATCAACTTCGTTGGGAGCCTTGCTTTCCCATTTGGATATCACTCCGGAAGAAATCATTGTTATCGGTGATGGCGTTTGCGATGTTTCCATGATCCAGTTTGCCGGATTGGGTATCGCCATGGGCAATGCTCAGGATTCGGTAAAGGTATGTGCCGATGTGGTGACGGCTTCGAATGAAGAAGACGGAGTTGCTCTTGCCGTAGAAAAAGCGATTCTTTCTGAGATTCGTCCGGCAGAGATTCCTCTCGATCAATTGAACGAGCGTGCACGTCATGCCTTGATGGGAAATCTGGGCATTCAATATACCTATGCTTCCGAAGACCGGGTAGAGGCTACTATGCCGGTAGACGAGCGGACCCGTCAGCCTTTCGGCATTCTGCACGGAGGTGCCACGTTGGCACTGGCCGAGACTGTTGCCGGACTGGGTTCGATGATTCTCTGCCAGCCCGACGAGATTGTGGTTGGTATGCAGGTCAGCGGTAACCACATGTCATCTGCCCACGAGGGAGATACCGTACGTGCCGTCGGTACCATTATCCACAAAGGACGTTCATCACATGTCTGGAATGTAGACGTATTTACGTCGACGGACAAGTTGGTGTCTTCCATACGGGTAGTGAATAGTATATTAAAGAAGAGATGACGTTAGAAGAAACAAATAATTGTGAGATTATAGATGAATTGATCCGTCAGGGAAGGAGCTTCGCAATGTATCGTAATCCGGGCGAAGAGGAACCTCACTTTCTGATGCAGACTTGCGGAGAAGTACACCTTATCCGGAAAATGGAAGATTTGAATGGTCGGACAGGCTTTGTCATCGCCCCTTTCCGGGTCACTCCGCAATGTCCTATCATATTGATCCGGCCGGATTGTCACGAGATTCCTTCCTGCGCCGGAAACTTGCATACCCCTGCACAGGGGGACGATGCGGCATCGTACGGGCAACAGCTCCGAAGCGACCGGTCACTCGGGGCGAAGAAAGCCTATGAGGCTTGTTTCGATGTCTTTATCAGGGCTTTGAGGGAACGTACTTTTGATAAGTTGGTACTATCCCGCAGAATGATGGTGAGGAGAGAGCCGGGATTCTCTCCCGCAGCGGCTTTCTACCGGGCTTGCAGGCGTTACATCTATTCGTATGTCTATCTTTGTTATACTCCGCAAACCGGGGTGTGGATGGGCAGTACTCCGGAAATCATTTTATCGGGTGAGAAAGGAGAATGGAATACGGTAGCGTTGGCAGGAACCCAGTCTTTACAGAATGGTGAGCTTCCGCAACAATGGGATGAAAAGAACCGGGAGGAGCAGGAGTATGTGGCGGCATATATTCGTAAACAACTCCGCTCGTTGGGGATTTCTCCGACAGAGAAAGGACCTTATCCGGCTTTTGCCGGGGCATTGTCTCACCTGAAAACGGATTTCCACTTCTCGCTGAACGACAGTCAGAGGTTGGGAGATTTATTGAAGCTGTTGCATCCCACTCCCGCCGTATGCGGATTGCCAAAAGAAGAAGCTTACCGGTTTATCCTTGACAATGAAGGCTATGACCGCAGCTATTATTCCGGATTTATAGGCTGGTTGAGGCCGGAAGGGAGAACGGACCTGTATGTCAACTTACGCTGTATGAATGTGAAAGAAGATTCGTTGACATTGTATGCCGGAGGCGGCCTGCTGGCCTCTTCCGAATTGGATGATGAGTTTCAGGAGACGGAAAAGAAGATGCAGACCATGCAGAACTTGAACTCCTAAATAAAATAATATATAAAGCGATGTATTCAGATAAGAAAAACATATTGCAGTTGGTAGCGTTGCTCCGTGCACATGGGGTGACGAAAGTCGTTTTATGTCCCGGAAGCCGGAATGCACCGATTGTACATACACTTGCCGGACATCCCGACTTCACTTGTTACTCGGTAACAGACGAGCGGAGTGCCGGCTTTTTTGCTATCGGGCTTGCTTTGCAGGGCGGAACTCCTGCCGCTGTTTGTTGCACATCGGGCACGGCTTTGTTGAATTTGCATCCTGCCATAGCAGAGGCCTACTACCAGAAAGTATCTTTAGTAGTTATTTCCGCCGATCGTCCTGCCGCCTGGATCAACCAGATGGACGGACAGACTTTACCTCAGCCGGGTGTTTTCCGGTCATTGGTGAAGAAGTCTGTCGATCTGCCCGAAATACATACGGACGAGGATGAATGGTACTGCAACCGCTTGCTGAACGAAGCATTGCTTGAACTGAATCATCATGGTAAAGGCCCTGTGCACATCAACGTGCCGGTTTCCGAACCCCTGTTCCAGTTTACGGCAGAGTCACTTCCCGAAGTACGTGTCATCACACGTTATCAAGGACTGAATGTTTATGATCGCGACTATGACGGCTTGATCGACCGCCTCAATAAGTACAACCGCCGTATGATGATCGTCGGCCAGATGAACCTGATTTATCTGTTCGAAAAGAAATATTCAAAGATGCTCTACAAGCAGTTTGCCTGGTTCACGGAGCATTTAGGCAATCAGACCGTTCCGGGCATCCCGATCCGGAACTTCGATGCAGCCCTCTATGCCATGTCACCCGAGATGCAAGAGAAGATGATTCCCGAATTGGTGATCACTTACGGGGGGCATATCGTCTCTAAACGAATGAAAAAGTATCTTCGCCAGCATCCGCCCAAAGAGCATTGGCATGTGTCGCCGGATGGTGAAGTGATCGATCTGTTCCAAGGGGCATTGACTACGATTATCGAGATGGACCCATTTGAATTTATGGAGAAGATAGCTTTTCTGCTGGATAACCGTACACCGGAATATCCCCGGCAATGGGAGAACTTCTGCAAGGAGCTTCCCCGACCGGAGTTGCCTTATTCCGAAATGTCTGCTATCGGATCACTCATTCAGGCGTTGCCTGCTTCGTGTGCTTTGCATCTGGCCAATAGTTCCGCCGTGCGTTATGCCCAGCTTTATTCGCTTCCCGATACGGTAGAGGTTTGTTGCAACCGGGGTACGAGCGGCATTGAAGGTTCCCTTTCCACAGCGATCGGTTATGCTGCCGCTTCGAAGAAGTTGAACTTTGTGGTCATTGGTGATCTGAGCTTTTTCTATGATATGAATGCCCTGTGGAACAATCATTTTGGAAGTAACCTCCGTATTCTGCTTTTGAATAATGGGGGAGGGGAGATTTTTCATACTTTGCCGGGACTTGAAATGTCCGGTACTTCCCATCGCTTTGTGACTGCCGTGCATAAGACATCTGCCAAGGGATGGGCCGAAGAACGGGGATTCCTCTATCAGGAAGTGCAGGATGAAAAACAGTTGGACGAAGCCATGAAAACTTTCACTCAACCCGAGTTACTGACTCAACCTGTCATTATGGAGGTTTTCACCAATAAAAATAAAGATGCACGGATATTGAAAGACTACTATCACCAACTAAAAAACTAATATGATGACTAAGCACAAGATGAACCTATTTTGTGGGATGCTACTTTTGTCAGCTTCCCTGTTTGTGGAGAAAGCTCAAGCCATGTTTCCCGAGAGATACGTATCGGAGGAATCGGCAGCCAGGGCAGATACAATCAATTTTCGGTTGGCTTCTGCCGGAGAAGCAAAACGCCTGATAGCGGCCAAAGATTCTTATACGGCTAATTGGAGTCCGTTTGACATCGCTGCCCGACTTGAAAATCCTGAAGGCAAAAGAGAAGACCTCGTCAGCCTGGCCGTTCGTGAAGTGCGTGAATGGACAGCGGAAGAAGCGCAGCAGATCGAGCAGATCAGGAAGAACCTGAATGATACGATTCGTAAATACGGCTATCGGATTCCATTTCCGAAAGAGATTGTGCTGGTAAAGACAACAATGAAAGACGAAGGAGGGGCGGGAGGATACACACGCAGTAACTGGATCGCATTGACGGACGCTACTTTTCAGCGGGGGACCGAAGCTTCTCACACACGCCTGCTGGTGCATGAAACTTTCCACATCCTGACACGTCTCAATCCCGGATTCAAAAAGAAACTGTACAGAGCTATCGACTTCAACATCCTGCCCAAAGAGATTGAGTTCCCCGAAGATATACGGAAAAGCCGTATCTCCAATCCCGATGTCAGTCGTTGCGATAGTTATGCGACTTTTACCATTGACGGTAAGCCACAGAACTGCACTATGATTATCTATACCAACAGACCCTATACCACGGGTAAGTTCTATCAGTATATCAATGTGGGGCTGATTCCGTTGGACGAGTCGTTCAAGCCTCTCCGGGAGAGTGGGAAGACAGTGATTTATCCATTACAGAAAGCGACCGACTTCTTTGATAAAGTAGGGCGGAACACCGGATATGTCATAGATCCGGAAGAGGTACTGGCGGATAATTTTGCAATTGCTTTATTGAACACGCCCAATGTACATACACCCGAACTGCAAAAGAAAGTACAGGAATTACTGAAATAATAATCATCAAAATAAATAGAAATGGAAACTAAAAGAGAATGGACTCCTATTAAAGAATACGAAGATATTCTGTTTGATTACTATAACGGCATTGCCCGTATTACGATCAATCGCGAACGTTACCGGAATGCTTTCACCCCTACTACAACAGGCGAAATGAGCGATGCGATGCGCATCTGTCGTGAAGAGCCCGATATCAATGTTGTGGTATTGACCGGTGCAGGCGATAAGGCCTTCTGTTCGGGAGGCGACCAGAACGTAAAGGGCCGTGGCGGATACATCGGTAAAGACGGAGTGCCCCGCCTGAGTGTACTGGATGTGCAAAAACAAATCCGTTCGATTCCGAAACCGGTTATTGCTGCCGTTAACGGATTTGCCATCGGAGGCGGACACGTGTTGCATGTCGTATGCGATCTCTCTATTGCTTCCGAAAATGCGATCTTCGGACAGACAGGTCCTCGTGTAGGTAGTTTCGATGCCGGCTTCGGATCATCTTATCTTGCCCGCGTTGTGGGACAGAAGAAGGCCCGTGAGATCTGGTTCCTTTGTCGCAAGTATAATGCGCAGGAGGCTCTGGATATGGGGCTGGTCAATAAAGTGGTACCGCTGGATAAACTGGAAGACGAGTATGTTCAGTGGGCGGAGGAGATGATGCAGCTTAGTCCGTTGGCACTCCGCATGATTAAAGCCGGTCTGAATGCCGAACTCGACGGTCAAGCCGGTATTCAGGAACTGGCAGGTGATGCCACTCTGCTTTATTACCTTACCGATGAAGCACAGGAAGGCAAGAATGCTTTTCTGGAGAAGCGTAAACCGGACTTTAAACAATATCCTAAATTTCCATAAGCAGACAGGGGCCTTCTTGATGGGAGGCCTTTTCTTTATATCATTTTTATGTATACAATAAACATTATTCCACGCGTTCTTCATTTCAAGCAACCTGCGGGAACTTCGCGTGGTTCTTATACTACCCGGAATGTCTGGTATATCCATCTTTCTTCCATAGAGTGTCCGGGACGTGTCGGAGTAGGAGAGTGTGCTCCGTTACCCAAACTGAGTTGTGATGACTTGCCGGATTATGAACAGGTGCTTCGGAGTGCCTGTCAGCGACTGGAACAAACGGGAGAACTGGATATAGAATCTTTACGTGGGTATCCTTCTATTCTGTTCGGACTCGAGACAGCACTGCGCCATTACGAAACACAGAGCTGGGCATTATGGGATACTCCTTTTTCGCGCGGAGAAGTCGGTATACCTATTAACGGACTTATCTGGATGGGAAGTTTTGACAGAATGCTGCAACAGATCGAAGTCAAGATGCAGGCGGGATATCGCTGTATCAAACTAAAAATCGGTGCGATAAACTTTGAAGAAGAATTAGCCCTGTTGAGATATATCCGTGCTCACTATTCCGCCAGAGAAATAGAGTTGAGAGTGGATGCCAATGGAGCTTTCTCACCTGCCGATGCTATGGATAAACTGAATCGGTTGGCCGAATTGGACCTACATTCCATAGAGCAGCCTATCCGGGCCGGGCAGTGGGAGGAAATGGCCCGTCTGGCGGCTGAGTCCCCGCTTCCTATTGCTTTGGACGAAGAACTGATAGGTTGCAATGCCCTTGAAAGAAAACGGGAATTGCTGGCGGCTATCCACCCCCGGTATATCATACTGAAACCATCTCTGCATGGCGGGATCAGTGGTGGCAACGAATGGATTGCAGAAGCGGAAAAGCAACATATCGGTTGGTGGATCACATCTGCGCTGGAGTCGAATATCGGTCTGAATGCCATAGCCCAATGGTGTGCGACTTTCCGGAATCCGTTGCCACAAGGATTAGGTACCGGGCTACTGTTTACGGACAATGTCGAGATGCCCCTCGAGATTCGAAAAGATTGTTTATGGTTTTGCAAATAAGAGGAGTCGGCACATGATATTTAATAGAGAAGAACAACACCTAATGTTGGAAGGCAGTGTGCTTTCCAAGGAGGACGTGAAAAGGCTGGTGGCTTGTCACACGGAGGAGGCATCGGGATTTTTGTACGAACTTTACCGATTTCTGGAAGAGTGGTTCAGTGATTCTCCTTATCTGACAGTGAAAACTTCCGGTTCTACTGGGACTCCCAAACTGCTGAAGGTCCGTAAGGAGCAGATGATGCAAAGTGCCCGGCTGACTTGTGAGTTTCTGGGACTTCGACAAGGAGATAGCGTATTGTTGTGTATGCCTTTGCAATATATTGCCGGGAAGATGGTGGTGGTCCGGGCATTGGTGGCAGGGTTGAATCTGGTTATCCGGACTCCTTCCGGGCATCCGATGGCGGACGTGGACATACCGCTTCGCTTTGCCGCTATGGTGCCGTTGCAGGTTTACAACACACTGCAGGTATCGGCAGAAAAAGAGAGGCTCTGCCGGACCGATATTCTTATTATAGGCGGAGGGGCAATAGATGCAGGGTTGGAAGCTGAGATACGGCAATTACCGGTTAAGGTTTATTCTACGTATGGCATGACAGAAACCCTTTCACATATTGCTTTAAGACGGTTGAACGGACCGGATGCGAGTATGTTGTACCGGCCTTTTCCTTCGGTACGGCTTTCTCTTTCGTCCGAACATACATTGGTGATCGATGCTCCATTGGTTTGTGATACCACTTTGGTGACAAATGATGTTGCGGAGATTTATCCCGATGGCAGCTTCTCTATTTTGGGCAGGAAGGATAATACCATCAATACCGGAGGTATCAAAGTACAGGCAGAGCAGATAGAAGAGATACTTCGTCCCTGGATGAGAGTTCCTTTTGCAATCACTTCTGTTCCCGATGCCAGATTAGGAGAGGCGGTTGTGCTTTTGGTAGAGAAGGGGGCAGATGCAGAGTTACCGGAAACAAAGATGAAGGAGCTTCTGTCTAAATATCAGTTACCCAAGATGATTTTGTCAGTCGGGGCTATACCCTTGACGGAAACGGGAAAAATCAATCGTGCCGCTTGCCGGCAACTTGCCCTCACTTATCGGACAGATCGCTAAGTGTTTTTTCTTCTTTAGTTGTATCATATACGAAATAGCTTTAAATTTAATAACCAACACATATAAACTAATGAATAAGATTTGCTTTTTTATCGGAGTTTTTATTACCCTGCTTTTGGCGGGTTGCAGTTCTAATCCGATTACCCATGTTCGTGTGGCGACCTTTAATATCCGTTATGATAATCCGGGCGACAGTTTGAATTCCTGGAAGTATCGTAAAGAGAAGGTCTGTGAATTTATCCGTGAGAAACATCCCGATGTGCTGGGAATGCAGGAAGTACTGAATCATCAGTTGAAAGACCTGTTGTCCGGCCTGCCTGATTATGCCTATGTAGGTGTGGGACGCGAGGATGGAAAGACTCAGGGGGAATATGCTCCTGTATTCTATCGGAAAGATAAATATGATTTGTTAGACAGTAATACATTCTGGCTTTCCGAACATCCGGATAGTATCGGCAAACTTGGTTGGGATGCCGCGTGTACCCGCGTGGCTACTTGGGCTAAATTAAAGGATAAAACTACCGGAAAAGAGTTTCTGATGTTAAACACCCATTTTGACCACGTTGGTACGGAAGCTCGTCGTAACAGTGCCCTGCTTATTATTGATAAGATAAAAGAAATAGCCGGTACACATCCTGCTATGATGACCGGAGACTTTAATGTTTCTGAAGAGTGGGAAGCTTACAAAACGATCACATCCAATGAGTTTGTCTTGAAAGATGCATGGAAGATAGCCGGGAAACAGTCCGGTGAGAACTATACTTTCCATGATTTCGGAAGAGTACCTGTAGCCGAACGGGAAAAGATCGATTTTATTTTCGTAACTCCGCAAATCAAGGTGGCAGATGCAGAGATTATTTCTTCTGCGATTACAGATTCCACCTATTTGTCCGATCATAATGCACATCTGGCTGATTTGGAATTCTAAACCGTATAAACGAATTGTAACCATGAAACAGATTTTGCATATATTACTCATCGCCTTGATGCTGATGGGCTTTTATAGTTGTGTTCCGAAGACGGAATTAGCCTCTCCGGACGGACATATCAAAGTGGCTTTTACTGCGGATACCGATGGAAAGATGATGTATCGGGTGACTGTCAACGATACCCTTTTATTGGATAACTCTCCGCTCGGTTTCGAAGCGAAAGAGGGAATCGATCTTAATCGGGGATTTCGTGTGGTGAACACTGTCTTTACCGATAAAGACGAGATCTGGACGCAACCTTGGGGAGAGAATAAAACGAACCGGAATCATTATAATGAAATGGCGGTTCTTCTGAAAAATGCCGCTAATGTGGAATTGACTCTTCGTTTTCGTGCATTTGATGATGGTGTAGCCTTTCGTTACGAGTATGAGGTGCCAGGTGTCGACTCTTTGTTGATCACCGATGAACTGACTGCTTTCCGCTTTCATGAAGACGGGACCTCTTGGTCTATTCCTGCCAGTTTCGAGACTTATGAATTGCTGTACTCGAAACAGAAGATCAGTGAAGTGGAGAATGCCAATACTCCTTTCACTTTCAAAACATCCGGAGGGGTGTATGGCAGCATTCATGAAGCTGCTCTTTATGATTTTCCGGAAATGACTTTGAAGAAGGATGGTGAAAATACTCTGAAATCCGAACTTGCCTCATGGCCCGATGGAATTAAAGCTCGTAAAGAGAATCGTTTTACCACTGCATGGCGTACCATTCAGATCGCTCCGCAAGCTGTCGGACTGATTAATTCGTCGTTGATCCTTAACCTGAATGAACCTTGTAAACTGGATACCACCGACTGGATCAAGCCGATGAAATATGTCGGTGTCTGGTGGGGGATGCATCTGGGAGTGGAAACCTGGAAGATGGACGATCGGCATGGCGCTACAACCGCCAATGCCAAGAAATACATTGATTTTGCTCATGCCAATAACATCGAAGGTGTGTTGTTTGAGGGGTGGAACGAAGGATGGGAAAGTTGGGGAGGTATGCAGAGTTTTGACTTTACTAAACCTTATGCCGACTTTGATATGGATGAAATAACTCGTTATGCACGTGAAAAGAATGTTCAGATCATCGGACATCATGAAACCGGTGGAAACATTCCCAACTACGAGCGCCAGATGGAGAAGGCAATCAAGTGGTATACCGATAAGGGCATTCATATTCTGAAAACAGGTTATGCCGGTGCTTTTCCTGACGGACATTCACATCATGGACAATATGGAGTGAACCATTATCAAAAAGTGGTTGAGACGGCTGCCCGTTATCGTATGACTCTTGATGCGCACGAACCTATCAAAGATACCGGTATACGACGTACCTGGCCCAATATGATGACACGTGAAGGCGCCCGCGGTATGGAGTGGAATGCCTGGAGCGAAGGTAATCCTCCTTCACATCATGAAATGTTGCCGTTTACCCGCTTATTGGGTGGTCCGATGGACTATACTCCGGGTACTTTTGATATTTTGTTTACACAGACGAAAGATTCTCCTAAACGTCAGAAGTGGAATGATCAGGATAAGGGCAATAGTCGCGTCAATACAACATTGGCCAAGCAGTTGGCTAATTGGGTGATTTTATATTCTCCGTTACAAATGGCATCTGATATGATCGAGCACTATGAAGGGCATCCTGCCTTCCGGTTCTTCCGTGATTTCGATCCTGATTGTGACGAATCGAGGGCATTGGCCGGTGAGCCGGGAGAGTTTGTAGCAGTGGTACGGAAGGCTAAACAGAATTATTTCCTGGGTGCCTCTACGAATGAAGAACCGCGGGTCTTGCCTGTCAGTCTTGATTTTTTAGAGAAGGGGAAGATTTATAAAGCAATCATCTATGCTGATGGTGAGAAAGCTGATTGGAAAACCAATCCGACAGAGTATCAGATTACGGAACAGGAGGTGACTGCAGACGATACGTTGAATATCCGTATGGCAGCCGGTGGCGGACAAGCTATTTCATTTATGCCCTTGCAGAAATAAAAACAACATGATCAGCGGGAGATAATCCTTTAGTTCGGACCGTAATATTTTCAGGGCTTGCCCTATGCGATAATTGATTGTTTGCGGAGAGACGTTCAGTTTCTCCGCAATTTCTTTATGAGTCATTTGAAGACTTCGATTCATTTCGTATGCCTGGCGAAATTCGGCCGGTAGTTTTCTTAAAGCCTCTTCGTACAATCTGAATAGTTCGTTTTCTAGGTAAAAGTCAGGTGAAGAGAACTCCGTTTCATATTTTTCCGCAATTTCCTGATGCACCTTGCGTTTTATTTCAAAATGAGAGATTTTATTAAGCGCTTTGTTCTTGACGATAGTAAAGAGAAGAGTCTTTAAAGTAAGTTCCGGTATAAGGGTTTTTCTGTTTTCCCATAGCCACATCATAGTATCCTGCACGATTTCTTCCGATTCGCTCAGAGTGACATATTGAGAGCAAAAGGCGCATAATCCACGAAAATAGTAACGGTAGATATGATCAAACACCTCTTCATCCCCTTCTCGCAGGGCTGATATAACGGCATTATTATCATTTATGTTTAGGTTAGTCAGAGTCTGTGCCATTCTTCTCTCCATTGTTATTAGCGAACAAACGTAGCTAAATTTTTGCTACCTACAAAATGATTTTCTGAAGAAAAAAAAGTTTGTGTTTTATTTAGTAACTTTGTTTTCTGAACTGTATTATACGTAACAGTGTATGATATAGGTATTAAAGATTTGGTTAAAACAATGGATGAAACAAAACTACTGAACTATCTGAAAGGAGAATCAGATGCCGAAGAGTGTCTGGAAGTGGAGGCATGGTATCATGCTTCTGCAGAACACAAAAAACAACTGGACCAACTTTATTATATGCTTTTTGTCGGTGAACGTAAGGTGGCAATGGATGGTGTGGACACCGAAAATTCACTAAGCGTTTTGAAGGACCGGATAAAGCACAAAGAGTCAGAGAAAAAATCAGTGCATAGAATACGTGTATCAAAATGGAAACGTTACGCGATGCCTTTGGCAGCTTTCCTGTGCGGTCTGTTGGTGTCTGTCGGTGCCCTATACTGGATTTCCTCCGGAAAGTCGGCAGGATATATTTTTGCTACCGAATCAGGGCAGCGGGCACAGGCAGTTTTACCGGATGGAACGAAAGTATGGTTGAATGCTTCAACACAGATCGTCTATAAGCCTTCTTTCTGGAAGCGGGAAAGACAGGTCGACTTGAGTGGTGAGGCTTATTTTGAGGTATCACGTAATAAGACAAAACCCTTTGTTGTTAATAGTAATGATGTCAGGACTTGCGTGCTCGGTACAAAATTCAATGTCCGGGCACGTCCGTCCGAAGAAAAGGTGGTGACCACTTTATTGAAGGGATCAGTAAAAGTCCAATTGCCGGGGCAGTCTGAAGAGGAAGGTATTTTGTTGAAGCCGGGACAGATGCTGAGTGTGGATACCCGTACGATGCAACCCATGCTTACAGAAGCCAACCGTCCGGGAGATGTATTGCTATGGATTAACGGAAAACTGAAATTCGAACAGGCCACACTTCAGGAAATAGTGCAGTGTCTTGAAAAACATTTTGATGTTCATTTCATTATTTCGGATGCACAACTGCAAAAGGACCGTTTTACCTGTACTTTTAGTACGGACGATGATATAAGACAAATTCTTTCTATACTCGCTCTTACCAAACGTTTCGATTATAAATGTGAGGATAACAATATAATATTGACTCCTAAGACGAATAGATAACAAAAATATTTTATAACCTAAATCACGAAGAGGGGGCTGTTTCTGTAAAGAAATAGTTCCCTTTTTTTATCTTCTGATCTGTATTCTTATTCTTTTTTTATTCTTTTTTCGAAAAAATCCGCTTCTTGATTTAGTATGTTTATAAGTTGAAATGTACTATTAACAGAAAAGAGATATAGTTAACCTAAAAATCTGTAGTGATGAATAATGACCCTTAATTTAAAACCAACCTTAACATGTATTAGCGATCCTTTATGCTAAACCTTTCAATTTTACCTAAAAACATTTTCTAATTAAAAAAAAGAACAAGATGAAGAAATCAGTGAAACACAAGTTTCAGTACTTGCTATTTTTTCTATTGTCGATGCCTGCTTTTATCTTTGCTTCAGCGCAAGATATACGGGTGAATATCGACTTTACCAAAGCCTCTTTGGGCAGTGTCCTGAATGAAATAGGACGTCAAACCTCATTATCTATTGTGTATAACACCGGGGATGTTAACCCCACTCAACCTGTTTCTATCAAGGCTTCTAACGAAAATATCACGACGGTCATGAACCGTCTGCTTCGTGGAACGGGACTTTCCTATTCTATTATGAACAAACATCTTATTCTTTCGACCACTGATAAGAACCATTCGATTCAACAGGAGAAAGTTACGGTTACAGGAAATATTTCGGATGCCAAAGGCGAACCACTGATCGGAGTGAGTATTTTGGTGAAAGGAACATCGAACGGGACAATTACCGATATGAACGGGCACTTCTCCTTGCCGGTTGCGAAAGGAGATGTTATTGAGATCTCCTATATCGGTTATGCTCCGCAGGCCATTACGGTGACAGACTCCAAGCCTTTGAAGATTGTTATGAAAGAAGACGCAGAAGTGCTTGACGAAGTGGTAGTGACTGCCTTAGGTATCAAGCGGGCGCAAAAGGCGTTGAGTTACAACGTACAGCAAGTAGGTGGTGATGCTATCAATACAGTGAAGGATGCCAATTTTATCAACTCTTTGCAAGGTAAAGTTGCCGGAGTAACAATCAATAACTCAGCCGGTGGAGTTGGTTCTGCTTCGAGAGTCGTGATGCGCGGTACCAAGTCCATTACGAAAGATAATAATGCTCTTTATGTAATTGACGGTATTCCGATGTTCAATGTAAGCTTTGGTAAGAGTGAAGGTTCTTTTGCCACCCAAAGCGGTTCGGACGGAGTAGCGGATCTTAACCCGGATGATATTGAAAGTATCAATATGCTGACCGGTCCTTCTGCGGCAGCTTTGTATGGTAATGCGGCTGCCAATGGAGTCGTATTGATCAATACCAAGAAAGGATCTGCCGAAAAGACAACTCTGACTGTCAGCAATAATACGATGTTCTCTGACGCATACATGATGCCGGAGATGCAAAACCGGTATGGAAACAATCCGGGAGAATTTGCAAGCTGGGGCAATAAAACCAAGCAAAGCTATGATCCTTCCCGTTTCTTTAATACCGGAGTGAATGTAATTAACGCTATTTCTTTTTCGACCGGAACAAAGAAAAACCAGACCTATGCGTCGGCTTCAACAACCAATGCGACAGGTATTTTGCCTAATAACAGTTATAGCCGCTACAATTTCTCTATCCGGAATACGGCCACTTTTCTGAAAGATAGGCTGACTCTGGATGTAGGTGCCAGCTATATCATTCAGAATGACAAGAATATAACGGCACAGGGACAATACTTCAACCCGCTGCCGGCACTCTACCTCTTTCCCCGTAACGACAATTTTGAGGAGATCCGTATGTTCGAACGATATAGCGAAAGCCGTGGAGTGAACGTACAGTTCTGGCCTTACGGACATCAGGGATTAAGTTTGCAAAATCCATATTGGATTATGAAACGCATGAACCGCAAGACAGAAAAGAAGCGCTACATGATTAATGCAAGCTTAACTTATAAGCTCACGGATTGGCTCAATGTAGCCGGACGTGTCAAGGTGGATAATTCCGATATTCGCATGACTCAGGAACGTTATGCATCTACTCTGACTACCTTTGCCGGTGCCAATGGTTTCTATTCCGATCAAAATCGTACGGACCGCAATACGTATGCCGATATGATGGTAAACATTGATAAGAGAATAGGGGACTTCTCGCTGAATGCCAATATCGGTGCGTCTATCAAGGATTTGGTTTACGAACAAATGGGGAATGAAGGTGATTTGGCAGGGATACCTAACTTCTTTACAGTGAGAAACATCAATTATGAAAGCAATTATAAACCTAAACAGTTCGGATATCATGACCAATCTCAGGGTGTATTTGCCAATATAGAATTGGGATGGCGGAGCATGGCATATCTGACCCTGACCGGACGAAATGACTGGGAGTCCCAACTGGCATTTACCAAGCATTCTTCATTCTTTTATCCTTCCATCGGAGGTTCTGTCGTTTTATCCGAGATGTTCCGGTTGCCCGAGTTTATTTCTTATGCAAAGCTACGTGGCTCATACAGTTCTGTGGCTTCATCTTTTGAACGTTATTTATCGAATCCGGGTTTTGAGTTCAATGAACAATCCCATCAGTGGGGATCTTCAACCACTCTGCCTGCCACCAACTTGAAGCCGGAAGATACCCGTTCGTGGGAGATCGGTTTGAATGCCAGACTGTGGAATCATTTCAGTATAGATGCCACTTACTATCATTCGAATACCTATAACCAGACCTTTAATATCACTTTGGCATCGTCGAGTGGTTATTCTTCGGCCATTGTACAAACGGGTAATATTCAGAATTACGGTTTGGAGTTGGCGTTAGGATACAATAATACATGGGGAGACTTTAGCTGGAACAGTAGTCTGACTTATACGATGAATCGTAATAAAGTGAAACGTCTTGCCAGCGGTGCTACGAATCCGATAACCGGTGAAATTATCGATATGCCCGAACTGCGTATGGCTGTGCTGGGTGCCGACGGATATGGCCCCAGAGTTATATTGAGAGAGGGCGGAACAATGGGAGACCTCTATGTGGATAAAGGGTTGCGTACAGACGGTAACGGTAATATCTGGGTAGATTCTCAGACAGGCAAAGTTGGAGTGCAGGATTATGCCGAACCGAAGAAAATTGGTACGATGAATCCTGATTTCAACATGGGATTCAGCAATACATTCTCTTATAAGGGCATCAATCTGGGAGTGGTTCTGACTGCTCGTGTCGGTGGATTGTGCGTATCGAACACTCAGGGTATACTTGATTATTATGGTGTGTCCAAAGCTACAGCCGACGCTCGCGATGCCGGAGGAGTGTGGATCAATAACGGATTTGTAGATGCCAAATCTTATTATCAGACCATCGGTGGTTCTACCGGAGGGTTGGGACAGTACTATACTTATAGTGCAACGAACATACGATTGTCCGAGCTGAACCTAAGCTACACGTTACCTCGTAAATGGTTTAATAATAAAGTAGGCATAACGGCAGGTATCGTAGGGAAGAATCTTTGGATGATTTATTGTAAAGCACCGTTCGATCCCGAAATGACACCTTCCACTACCAGTAACTTCTATCAGGGAGTAGATTACTTTATGCAACCGAGTACACGTAATATTGGCTTCAATGTCAAATTTCAATTTTAAAACCAGTCGATCATGAAAAAGAAAATATTAAATATAGTTTTGGCCGCAGCTGTCACACCTTTCCTGTGCTGCTGTACCGATAATTTTGAGGAGTATAATACCAATCCCTATGAACCCCATTCACTCAATCCGCCCATGCTGTTTGCAACCATGATTACTACCGGAATCAATGTACAGCAGAATGACAATCAGATGATCGATCAAATGGTAGCCGGACCTTTCAGTGGTTATCTTACGATGGCCAACTCATGGGGTGGGTCCAACTTCAATACTTTTAATCAGACGGAATCCTGGAATCAGATTCCTTTCAACACCCCCTTTGAAAAATTCTATTCCAATTACTTCAAGTTGGAGACTGCGACAGGTGGAAAAGGCCACTATTGGGCGATGGCAAAACTCCTTCGTGTGAATACAATGTTGCGTGTAACCGATTGTTACGGTCCCATTCCCTACAGCCAGGTGGCCAATGGTAAAACGGCTGTTGCCTACGATAGCCAGGAAGATGTGTATAAACATATGTTTGAAGATCTGGATTATGCAATACAGATGTTGGGTGAATTTGTAGATGAAGTGGGGGGACTGAAACCGTTGGAGGGTTATGATCCGGTCTATAATGGTGATTATAATAAATGGATGCGTTTTGCTAATTCACTTAAACTGCGTTTGGCTGTCCGCATCAGTAATGTGTCCCCCGAACTTGCCCGTACGAAAGCCGAAGAAGCGGTAAAGAGCACCCGCGGACTGATAGATACGAACGATAATAACGCGTATGTCGGTGTAGGTGCCGAGCCCAATCCTCTTTGGCTGGTGGCCTCCAGTTGGGGAGAGATCCGTATCAATGCCACTATAGCCAGTTATATGAAAGGATATTCCGATCCTCGCAGTGCAGTCTATTTCACCACCTCCAAGTTGGGAGGCGATAGCCCGTATATGGGTATGCGGTCAGGGTTGGAAGGAGTGAAGCCGGCAACTTATTCGGGATATTCCATGCCCAATTACGAACAGAAAGACGACATGTTGATGTTTTGTGCGGCTGAAACCGCCTTTTTGCGTGCTGAAGGCGCCCTGCGTGGTTGGGATATGGGAGGTAGTGCCCGTGACTTCTACGAGCAAGGCGTTAAGCTATCATTCGACCAACGGAAAGTGAGCGGGGCAGACGAATATCTGGCCAATGCAGTGGCTGTGCCTGAACCTTTTGTCGATCCGGTAAACCCGGCTAAATGCAATTATACACCGAAAACCAAGATCACGATTGCCTGGAACGAAGGTGCTTCGACGGAAGAGAAACTGGAGCGGATCATTACTCAGAAATGGATTGCTAACTTCCCTCTGGGCTTTGAGGGTTGGGCCGACTATCGACGTACAGGTTATCCGGAAGTGTTTCCATCTGTCAGCAATTTGAGTAATGGAGTGATCGACACCAATCGGCAATTGCGGCGTTTACCTTTTCCCTTGTCCGAAAAACAGGGAAATTCAGCCAATGTTTCGGCTGCCGTTTCAATGTTGGGTGGTCCGGATACCGGAGCTACCGATCTTTGGTGGGCTAAAAAGAATTGATGTTTAAGCTAATAAAGAGAAAAGAAAATGAAAAAGAGATATTTAAATATAGTAGTTTTTGCATTGTTCGTCAGCATGCTTTGGGGTTGCAGTGACTGGACCAAACCTGAAGCGGAAGACTTTTTTGAAATGCCGGGAAATGATTATTACGAGAATCTGAGAGCATATAAACGTTCGGAGCATTCGGTTGCATTCGGTTGGTTTGGAGGCTGGACGGGTGTCGGGGCTTCGATGGTGGGCAGTCTGATGGGGCTTCCCGATAGTGTGGACTTCGTTTCGATTTGGGGTAACTGGAAAAATCTTGATGAGGCCCGGATGTTGGACAAAAAGAAGGTGAAAGAACAGAAGGGTACACGCGCCTTAATGTGTTTTATCGTGGCTAATGTAGGCGATCAGTTGACTCCGGAAGAGCATAAAGAGAATTATAAGGAGTACTGGGGCTGGAAGGATGGTGATCAGGAAGCTATCGACGGTGCCATCAAAAAATATGCGAATGCTATTTGTGACTCCATTGATAAGTATGGATACGATGGTTTCGACATCGATTATGAACCTAATTATGGTTCTCCCGGAAACTTGGCAAGTTATCCCGAGAATATGCTCACTTTCGTGAAAGCACTGGGAGAAAGAATCGGACCTAAATCGGGTACGGGACGGCTACTTGTGATTGATGGCGAGCCTCAAAGTATTCATCCGGAAACCGGGCCTTACTTTGACTATTTCATTGTGCAGGCATACTCTAACCTTGCGGGTAATTCCGACGCTAATCTTGACAGACGTCTGGCTGGTACGATTGCCAACTTTAAAGGAATACTTCCTCCGGAGAAAGTGGCTAATATGTACATCGTTACGGAGAATTTCGAATCTTATGCTCCGACAGGAGGAGGTGATTATGTAGATCGTTACGGAAACAAAATGAGAGCACTTGCCGGCATGGCACGCTGGACTCCGACTATTGACGGAAAACAGGTACGGAAGGGTGGAGTAGGCACCTATCACATGGAATATGACTATCCGGGCGACATCGAATATAAGTACCTGCGTGAAGCAATCAGAATAATGAATCCTGCTGTAAAATGACTTTAAAGAATTTGATTATGAAAAGAATAACAATAAAACAATATTTGCTTGCCTGTTTCGTTCTGCCGATGATCCTGGCAGGATGCAACGATGCCGATTACCAGGTTATCGACAATGCGATTTATTTGAATGAAGCATCCGAGAATGGTTCGGCAAAGGTTACCGTTGATCCTGAAAATGTAACAACAACTACTCTGACCGTACGTGTGGGACAGCCTGTAACCGAAAATGTGACTGCTGTCCTGACGGTAGATCCTTCTATTCTTAAAGAGTACAATGAAGCTAATGAAACTTCGTACGAAGTCCTTCCCGAGCAGTATTTTACTTATGACAAAGAGATAAAGATAGCGGCAGGCGATGTTAGCGCAATCCCCAGTGAGTTTAGAGTGAAACCTTATTCAAACGAAAACGGAGAATTGTATGCTATTCCGGTATCTCTCACAGAAATTCAGGGGCCGGTGTCCACAATCGGGCTTTCGTCGAAGTTTATCATTTTGCTGGATAAGCCGCTGATACAGTCTGTACCGTTTATGAATACGACCAATGCCGTGAAGCCCGCCAAGGACGAATTGTGGGGAGTGACAACCAATGAATGGTCACTCGAGGCTTGGGTACAGATGGACGGATTCGATATTAATAATCAGGCTATATTTAATTCGGGCAGCAGCGACCACGAGGTTTATATCCGTTTCGGTGACGCTATGATCCCTTATAATTCATTACAGGTGAAGACACTTGGAAGTCAGGTCAATACGGTGACTTTGTTTGAGAAGAATAAGTGGTATCATCTGGCCTTCGTTTATAATTCTTCCGGGTTATTGTCGATTTATATCAACGGAGTGCTCGACGTGACTCTGCAGACAAAGGGTGGCCCGGTTAGATTCGACAAGATGAACATGGTTTCGAGCGGTAGTTACTTCCGCAACAATTGTCAGATGGCCCAGGTGCGTCTTTGGAAGAGCGCAATCAGCCAGACGCAAATTCAGTCCAACATGTATTTTGCCGTGAAGCCCGCCGATCCGAACCTGATAGGCTATTGGAAAATGGATGAAGGTAAGGGAAATGCCTTTGTCGACTGTACCGGACACGGATACGATTTGGTGGCAGGAGGAACTCTTGTCTGGAAAGAGCATGTTCGTTTTGATAAGCAATAACTATGTAAAAAGAAGATAAGATATGAATAGACATTTGAATTTTGTGACCTTAATCTGCCTGATAACAGGCTTTGTATCGTTGGCTTCGTGCAGCAACGATGATGATGAAATGGACAAATATCAAAAGATATATATCAGAACGGGAGTTGCACCGGGGGCCGAAATGGGTGCTGCGGTAGTGGTGGATTGTGTGAGCAATTCCTCTACTGCCGACCGTTCTGATTTTGAAATACAATTGTGTGCCGTACAGCCGGTTACGCGGGATGTCACTGCCGCTTTGGGAGTAGATACGCTGAAAGTGGATACTTACAATTCTGCCAATAAGACGAAATGTAAGTTGTTGCCCCAAGATAATTATACCATTGAAACAAGTGAAGTTGTCTTAAAAACGGGACAGACAGTGGCCGATTCATCTTTTCAGGTCGTTTTGAAGAATATAGAAAAGTTGACTAATCCTGACGGATATGTGCTTCCCGTGGCGCTTAAAGGAGTTACGGGCATGGACGAACAGGCTGTCAGTACATCTATGAAGACGGTTTATATCCGGATTTATACCAGCGTGCTTTATACCAGTTATACGAAACCCGGGAATTGGTCCGCTGTAGATCGAAGTGCGTGGAGTGTAAGTTGCAGCAATGTTTATGCCGATGATGATGCCAAATATGGTGCACATCTGGCTATTGACGGTGAGATAAATACTACTTGGTTTACATGGGGAGTGGCTAATGCCGGAGAGTGTTGGTGGAATACGCTACTGGACCGGCCTGTTACCTTAACCGGATTTTCGGTCACTAAACAGAGTGCCTACGGATCGGGTTATAATCTGAGAAGTGCTGAGATTAAGGTTCGGAAAGAGGGTGAAACCGAGTGGGTTACTTACCCGAGAGTCTTGACTTTCAGAAATTTTAAAGGGGCTGATCCGCAATATGCGGCCATCGAACCACCTATCCCGAATGTAAAGGAATTCAGAATAAACTGTCTGACTCCGGATAATTATACCGGGTTTGCTGAGATAAATTTATATGTGAAGCAATAGAGGTGTTTAGATTGTAGATAAGGGGGCGAGAGGCATCGGGGATGAAAGTCTTCGGTGCTTCTTTGCGTGTGTCGTATTGATAAAGTTTAATAAAAAAAGGGTGATAGAGGTTAGTAGTTTTCCCGGGTGAGTTGTATTATTAAATAATGAAAGCAACTTCTTGTCGTAATCTTGGGTTATGTTTTTAATATCCCCTATCTTTGCTTACTGGAATTGTTAACCGATGGAATTATTATAAAAAACTAACTGATGAATAAAAAGCCGATAAGCCCTGTATGTTGGGTGCCTACTGTTTACTTTGCTATGGGATTGCCGTTTGTGGCCCTTTCGATGGTTTCTGTCCTTATGTTTTCCGATATGGAAGTGTCGAATGCACAGATTGCTTTCTGGACTTCTCTCATTATGCTTCCCTGGACATTGAAGCCTTTATGGAGTCCGTTTCTGGAAATGTTTAAAACGAAAAAGTACTTTGTTGTCGCTACGGAAATCATTACCGGACTGGCATTTGCATTGGTAGCACTTTCGCTGCCGCTGCCCGACTTTTTTCGTTATGCCATCGCTCTGATGGGGATCATTGCTCTCAGTGGTGCGACTCATGACATTGCGGGGGACGGAGTATACCTGACTGAACTGACTGCTACCCAGCAAGCCAAGTATATCGGTTGGCAGGGAGCTTTTTATAATCTGGCCAAGATACTTGCCAACGGAGGCTTGGTTTGGTTGGCAGGTATGCTGAAGGATGAATTTGGAGTGGTACATGCCTGGATGATTGTCATGTTGATGTGTGCGGGTATTATGATTCTGATCGGTCTTTACCACATCCGGATTTTGCCTTCGGGAGGAGGCGCTTCCGGTGAAGTGAATACGATGAGTGACGCATTGAATATGCTTTGGGAAGTCATCCGCTCTTTTTTCCAAAAAAAACATATTGCTTTCTACATTGTCTTTATCATTTTGTACCGGTTTGCCGAAGGATATGCCATCAAGATTGTACCGTTGTTCCTGAAAGCGTCGGTTGCGGATGGTGGATTGGGACTCAGCACTCAGGATATCGGACTGGTATATGGTACGTTCGGAGCGGGAGCTTTTATTCTCGGTTCGCTTTTGGCCGGTTATTACATTTCGGCTTTCGGACTTCGGAAGACTTTGTTTTCTTTATGTTGCGCTTTTAATATTCCGTTCTTGGTATATTTCCTGTTAGCCCTTTACCAGCCTTCCGATCTATGGATTATTGGTATGGCCATTGTGTCTGAATACTTGGGTTACGGGTTTGGTTTTGTCGGATTGATGCTCTTTATGATGCAGCAAGTGGCTCCCGGCAAACATCAGATGGCACATTATGCTTTTGCTACCGGTATTATGAATCTGGGGGTGATGCTTCCCGGAATGATGAGCGGATACCTGAGCGATTGGCTGGGTTATCGCGATTTCTTTATCTGGGTACTTATCGCTACCATACCGGCTTTTATCGTGACTTGGCTGGTACCTTTCACATATCCGGACGGAAAGAAGAAATAAAAAGAGATTTTCAATATAAACAAGATATATACATAATATTAATTTAATCGAATCATGGAAGAAATTAAAATTGCAGGTGCTGCTTTGTCGGCTATGCCTTGGGAAGAACGTCCGGCAGGATGTAAAGATGTAGTGTGGCGTTGTTCGGCCAATCCGATTATTCCGCGCGACTTGCTCCCTACTTCAAACAGTATATTCAACAGTGCCGTAGTTCCGTTTAAGGATGGCTATGCAGGGGTGTTCCGTTGTGATGATACTAATCGTCGCATGCGTTTGCATGTGGGATCCAGCAAGGATGCTGTTCATTGGGATATCAACGAAGAACCGTTAAAGTTTCAATGTGATGACGCTGAGGTTGGAACCTGGGTCTATGGATATGATCCACGGGTTTGCTTTATCGAAGACCGCTACTATGTGACCTGGTGTAATGGCTATCATGGTCCTACTATCGGTGTGGCCTACACCTATGATTTTGTTACTTTTCACCAGTTGGAGAATGCCTTTATTCCCTTCAATCGGAATGGAGTCTTGTTCCCTCGTAAGATAAACGGTCGTTTTGCGATGTTGAGTCGCCCGAGTGATAATGGGCATACTCCTTTTGGAGATATTTTCTATAGCGAGTCTCCCGATATGGAGTTTTGGGGACGTCATCGTCATGTTATGTCGCCGGCTCCGTTCGAAAACAGTGCCTGGCAGTGTACCAAGATCGGTGCAGGGCCTATCCCGATTGAAACCTCGGAAGGCTGGTTACTGATCTATCATGGTGTATTGGCTTCCTGCAACGGTTTTGTGTATAGTTTTGGTTCGGCACTGCTTGACATCGATCAGCCCTGGAAAGTAAAATTCCGTTCGGGGCCTTATCTGATTTCACCTCAGAAGGATTACGAATGTATGGGTGATGTGCCTAATGTCTGTTTCCCATGCGCGGCGCTTCATGATTCGGAGACCGGACGGATTGCCATCTATTATGGGTGTGCGGATACAGTGACCGGGCTCGCATTCGGATACATTCCGGAGATTATTGAATTTACCAAACGTACAAGTATCATCTGAATCGAATAAAACAGGAAGGGTGTAGCTATCCCGCCGGGATGGCTACACCCTTTTGTTTGTATGGCTACACCTTTTCGGTCAGATGGCTACACCCTTTCGGCTGTTATCCGTTGTATGCAGTCAGCATCCAAACCATCTTTTCCTGTTCTTTCAGGTAGTCGCTCATCATGGCCACTGTTACTTCGTCGTTGTGTGAAGAGGCGAGAGACAGGATTTTACGTTCTTCCGCAATCAGATGCCCGTAAGTTTCGAGAATATGATTCAGAGCGTCGTCGGCCTTATTCACTCCGTCCACTTCCTTGATCTGCGCCATCTTCAGATAGTCACTGTATTTATTGGCGGGAGTTCCTCCCAGCATCAGTATACGTTCGGCTATTTCGTCCACCTTTTCGGCGGCTCCGTTATATAAATCTTCAAACTTGCTGTGCAGTACGAAGAAACCGTGTCCTTTGATGTTCCAGTGAAATCCTCTCAGGTTTGCATAATGAATCTGAAAATCGGCAAGCAGTTGCTGTAATGACAGTACGATGGTGTTAGCTCCTTTTTCTTCCAAATGTGTATAATTTAAAGTCTTCATAATGATATTGTTTTTTTTGAGTTAATACTATATTTCTTCTTTTTATCTGGAACAAAGATACGGCACAAAATGATTCGTGTCAAACTGAAAATTTCTATCTTTGCATTGATAGATTCTATATCTTTAATAAATCAGAGAACGATGACTATACAACAATTGGAATATATTCTGGCTGTCGACCAGTTCCGGCATTTTGCTAAAGCTGCCGAGTATTGCCGGGTGACGCAACCTACTTTGAGTGCAATGATCCAAAAGCTGGAAGACGAATTGGGGGTGAAACTGTTCGACCGTAGCATGACACCGGTTTGCCCTACTGCCATTGGTAAGAAAGTGCTGGAACAGGCCCGTAAGATTCTTTCGGAAGTTATCTGTGTCAAGGAGATCATCAGCGAAGAACAGCACTCCCTGTCGGGTACATTCCGATTGGTAGTGTTACCGACGATTGCACCTTATCTTCTGCCCCGTTTCTTTCCGCAACTGATGGAGAAATACCCGGATCTTGATATACGGGTGATGGAGATGAAGACGCCCGACATTCGCAAGGCTCTGCTGACCGGTGAAGCGGATGCTGCTATCATTGCCAGCATGCTGGATGATGCCGCATTAACGGAAGAGACCTTATTCTACGAGCAATTCCTGGGCTATGTCTCAAAGAAGGAACCGTTGTTCAAGCACGATGTGATTCGTACGTCCGATGTGACAGGGGAACGGCTTTGGCTTCTTGACGAAGGGCATTGCTTCCGCGATCAGTTGGTTCGTTTTTGTCAGATGGAAGCGGTTAAGATCAGCCAAATGGCGTATCGGCTGGGTAGTATGGAAACCTTTATGCATATGGTGGAGAGTGGTAAGGGGATTACGTTTATTCCCGAACTGGCAGTGATGCAATTGAGCGAAGAGCAGAAAGAACTGGTCCGTCCGTTTGCTATCCCGCGGCCTACCCGTCAGATTGTCCTGGTGACCCGGAAAGACTTCATCCGCACCAGTCTGCTGCAGGTTTTGAAAGAGGAGATTCAGGCGGCGGTTCCCAAGGAGATGCTTACCCTGCAGGCCGTTCAGTGTCTGGTATAATATAAAAACGACGGCGATATTTTCACAAACATCGCCGCCTTATTTCTTTTATGTATCAGAATTATTACTCGTTTTGCCTGATTGTGTAGGTGTTTCTTGTTGTTTTATTGAGAATGAAATGATTTTATTTTTAAATTTTTGTCTTCGTTGATATCTATTGTGACATACTGTATATTGTCATAAATGGTGTTCACACGGAGTTTTATTCCTTTGGCTGTCGCCAATTGCTCGGCTATACTATCCAGCTTGAAAGAAACAAGGCTCGAACCCAATTGATTGGGGGAGTCATTAAAGGCATTATGCCGGAACTCCAGATAGATATATCCGTCATCTTTTATGGGACCTGTTATTTCGTTTTGTACCAAGTTCAGCATGTGTTTTTTATTTTCATTCATGCTGCCCAGATATTGATATTCGATGGTCAGATAATCTTTCGTAAGTGCATGCGCTGTGACGTTGATACGGTCGTCTCCAATGCTGTCTGCTGTAGCTTCCGTCAGTGGGATGATCTCTTTCGTCAATATATCTTCTATCGTGAATATTTTACCGTTCTCATATCCGGGCTTCTCTTTTCCCATCTGCAGATAGCCAACGAAGACTCTTTGACCTTCTGCAACAGTGTATTTCCTGTTGCGTATATCGGCCGTATCTGCCGGAAGTACATTGTCTCCATTGTCCAACGCAATGAAAAAGTCCCTTGGAGTGTCCGCATTGGGAATCTTCATTGTGCCGATGGCTAATATTCCACCCGGAGGACAAGTGACCCACTCGTCGTTGTTGGTATCGTCCAGACATGACTGTAAAATGGGCAATAACATCAGGATGACGGCAAAAGTTATTAAATTAAATTTCTTCATAAGTTTCTTGTTGGTTTTATCCTATTTATCCATTGAGATTTATTCTTTATTGTATTGAGAAAATGCAGGAAGTGATGAAATATTGCATCCTAAAATGTTAAAGAAACAAAAGTGATAAAAGAGTTGTTCTCTCTGTGCAGTATTTCTATCTTTGCTGCATTTATAAGGTAAACACGTGTTTAGGAGAATGAATGAATTAGAGCTGTCGGAACGTTGCAGGCAGGGAGATAATCGTGCCCGCAAAGAACTTTATGAGCAGTACGCAGGGCGCATGCTTGGTGTCTGTCTTCGTTATGCCGGAGACAGGGACATGGCACAAGACTTGGTACACGACGGTTTCCTGAAGATTTTCGACTCCTTCGACAAGTTTACCTGGCGGGGTGAAGGCTCTCTGAGAGCATGGATGGAGCGTGTAATGGTGAATACGGCTTTACAGTTCTTAAGAAAGAACGACGTGATGAACCAGACCACGGCACTGGATGAAGTTCCCGAAACGTATGAAGAACCGGATGCTTCGGCTGTTGAAGCAATACCACAGAAAGTGCTGATGCAATTTATTAATGAACTCCCCGCCGGATATCGTACCGTATTCAATTTATACACCTTTGAAGATAAGTCGCACAAGGAAATCGCACAGATGTTGGGGATTAATGAAAAATCTTCTGCCTCACAGCTTTTTCGCGCAAAAAGTGTATTGGCAAAGAAAGTGAAAGAATGGTTGGTGACCAATGGTTGACATGTATTTACAGATACTGAGGTGAACCTTGGATTTCAAAAATGAAATAGAATGATGAAAGAAGACGAAAAATGGATTAAAGCATTCAAGGATAAGCTAGAAGATTATTCGGAGCCGATGCCTGCTTCCGGTTGGGAACGACTGGAAAGGGAACTGATGCCTGTAACCGAAAAACGAATATATCCGTATCGCCGGTGGGCGGTTGCTGCGGCAGCTGTGGTATTGGTGCTAACGACTGCTGTCAGTTTGTATTTTCTGAATAGTCCGGTAGCTGATGAAATCCGTTATGCAACGGCTCCTTCACTGGCTGTCAACCCGGATGTATTGCCGGAACCTGCCTTGCCGGATGTACAGGTAGCTGTATCCGAACCCGTTAAGCCGGTAGGAACGACGAGTATCAACCCTGTTTCGGGCTATTTGGCAAAGAATACTGATCCGGTGATTGTTCCGGAGGTATCCTCCCTGGCAGAGAAGCGACCGGAGGCAGTGACGGAGGAAAAGAGAGCTGAGCCGCAACAGGAAGCAACTGCTGCAATCGAGAAAAAAGAAAGTGCGACAGCGCAGCCTCCAAAGAGGAAAGAAGCGCGGCGACCGTCCGGTAAAGACAAGTATCAGTTGCCTATCGGAGACTCTTCTGCTAAACGTGGTGGTAGATGGTCGATGGGAGTGGGTATCGGTAATGGAGGTGGACTTCCGACAAATGGTTCCGAAAATTTTGCGCCCCGTCCGATGACTAACAGGGTCGACTTGATGACGATCATGAATGGAGCTGTGAGTATTCCTGCCGATCAGGAAGTTATATTTGAAGAAGGGGTCCCTTACCTGAAGTCCAATACAACTGCCGTGGTGGATTATGAACATCATCAGCCGGTTAGCTTCGGACTGTCTGTACGTAAGTCTCTTCCCAAAGGTTTCTCTGTAGAGACGGGATTGACTTATACGTTGTTGTCTTCTGACATCAAACGGCAGGGGGATACCAAGATGCAGAGTCAGAAATTGCATTATATAGGTATTCCTGTACGTGGAAACTGGAATTTTCTGGAAAAGAAATATTTTACACTCTATGTATCTGCCGGAGGAATGGTTGAAAAGTGTGTTTATGGAAAGTTGGCGGATGATAAGGTGAATGTGAAGCCTTTGCAATTTTCTGTAGCCGGTGCCGTGGGAGCGCAATTCAATGCGACAGATCATGTCGGCCTATATGTGGAACCGGGAGTTTCGTATTTCTTTGATGATGGCTCCAAAGTACAAACCATCCGAAAAGAAAGGCCTTGTAACTTTAACTTGCAGGCAGGATTGCGATTCACTTATTAAAGTAGGATGGCAAAAAATATGCCGGTTACATTATCTCCCTGTTCTTGCCTTGTATTGTAATGAATTAAGGCAAGAACAGGGAGACTTTTATATCGTGACTTACAAAATTATAAATAAGTGCAGTCGTCATAATTCACCGCAGAATGAACTTAATCTATTGATTGCCAATGATCTTTATTTGTGTAAATTCGTGTAATCTGTGGTGAATACGAATTTCGACACTTATATAAGTCAATTTACTTGTACGGTCTGGAAATATTGCCTGAATAGTTTCTCAGCCTTTTCTATCTGCTCTGGAGTATTCTCTTTCACTCCTTTCAGCATATATTCTTTGTTCATTGTTTCATATTTGTGAACACCCAAGGTGTGGTAAGGCAATATTTCTACACGCTGAATCATCTGGTACGTTCCAAGATGCTCTCCCAGCTGCCGGATATCGTCTTCGAAGTCACTGTAGCCGGGCACTAATACGTATCGCAACCAGAATGGTTTATGATTGGTTTCAAGCCAGGCTGCGGTTTTCAGGGTCTGTTCGTTGCTTCTTCCGGTTAAAGACTGATGATGTTCCGGATTAAATTCTTTGATATCTAATAAAACCAGATCAGTCAATTCCAATAGTTCCTCTACATCATTGTTCCATAGCCCGCCATTGGTATCAAGGCAAATATGGATTCCTTTTTCCTTTAGTCTTTTAAAAAGTGGGATAAGCGATTTAGCTTGAAAAGTAGGCTCTCCGCCGGAAAAGGTGATACCTCCCTTTTTACCGAAGAAAGCTTTCTGACTGACGGCCATGCGAACTATTTCCTCAGGGTCGGTTGCTGTCCCTCCTTTGGCTTCAATTGTGTCCGGATTGGCACAATAGAGGCAACGGAAGTTACACCCTTGAAGGAAAACGACGAGCCGGAGACCCGGCCCGTCGAATGTTCCCATTGACTCGTATGAGTGTACGTTTATCATTCAATTACATTCTTTCGTGAAAACTGCGGCTGATTACTTCCAACTGATGTTCGCGGCTCAATTTCACGAAATTAACGGCATATCCTGAGACACGGATAGTCAGTTGCGGATACTTTTCGGGATGTTCCATCGCATCCTGCAACATTTCCCGGTTCAGCACGTTTACGTTCAGGTGGTGTGCGCCTTTTGTAAAATATCCGTCCATCATGGTCACCAGATTGTCGATACGGTCCTCTTGTGTTGCTCCCAATGATTTGGGAACGATCGAGAATGTATTGCTGATACCATCCTGTGAGTCGCGATAACGCAACTTGGCTACAGAACTCAGTGAGGCGATTGCACCATTTTTATCACGTCCGTGCATGGGGTTGGCACCGGGAGCAAAGGCAATGCCTTTGGCGCGTCCGTCAGGAGTGGCACCGGTCTTCTTGCCATACATTACGTTCGAAGTGATAGTCAGCAGCGAGAGGGTAGGACGGGCATTCTTATATACGGGGAGTTTCTTTAATTCTTCGCTAAAGAAATATACCAGGTCTACACCCAGGTGGTCTACACGGTCATCGTCATTACCGAAACAAGGGAAAGCACCTTCGATATCGAATCCCTCCGTCAGTCCGATGTCGTTGCGACGGGCTTTCACATGTGCATATTTGATGGCGGACAGTGAATCGATGGCGATTGAAAGTCCGGCTACACCATAAGCGAGGTTAATGCGGGGATCAGTATCCACGAAAGCCATCTGCGCCTTTTCGTAGTAATACTTATCGTGCATGTAATGTATGATATTCATTGCTTCGTTGTATACACGTGCAATTTGTATCAATACTTTCTTATAGTTGGCCATTACTTCTTCGAACTTCAGTGTTTCACCGGTCAATACAGGGATGTCTTTTACCATAACTGTACCTGTATTTTCGCAACGTCCTCCGTTGATAGCCAGTAGCAGAGCTTTGGCAAGGTTGGCACGTGCGCCGAAGAACTGAATCTGCTTTCCGATTTCCTGATATGAAACACAACAAGCGATTCCGTAGTCATCCGATTGACGGACTTCACGCATCAGGTCGTCGTTTTCGTATTGTACGGAAGAAGTGTCGATAGATACTTGTGCACAGAATGCTTTGAAACCTTCGGGTAACTCAGGGCTCCATAGTACAGTCATGTTAGGTTCCGGTGACGGGCCTAAGTTATAAAGTGTCTGCAAGAAGCGGAAAGAAGTTTTAGTAACTTTGGTACGTCCATCATTGAAACGTCCACCGATAGATTCGGTCACCCATGTGGGATCACCCGCAAAAATATCGTTGTACGACTGCATACGCAAGTGGCGTACCATACGGAGTTTGATAACGAATTGGTCGATCAGTTCCTGAGCGAATGTTTCGGTTATCGTACCCTGGCTTAATTCATATTCAAGATAGATGTCGAGGAATGAAGATACATTACCCAGTGACATGGCAGCACCATCCTGCTCTTTTACGGCAGCCAGATAAGCCATATACACCCATTGTACAGCTTCCTGTGCGGTATATGCCGGTCGGCTCAGATCCAAACCATAATATTCGCCCAATACTTTAATCTCTTTCAGGGCCTTGATTTGCTCGGCTACTTCTTCACGAAGACGAATGCGGGCTTCAGTCATAGGACCTGTCAGATTATGCAGATCTTCTTTTTTAGCTTCTATCAGACGGTCAAGACCATAGAGAGCCAGGCGGCGATAATCACCGATGATACGTCCGCGTGCATAGTTGTCGGGAAGTCCGGTAAGGAATCCCAATGAACGGAACGAACGAATTTCTTCGGTATACACATCGAATACCCCATCATTATGAGTCTTGCGATAGTGAGTGAAGATATCCTTAACTCTGTCATCTACTTCCACTCCGTTTTCACGGCAAGCTTTCATAACCACATTGATTCCGCCAAACGGTTTGATGGCACGTTTTAATACCTGATCGGTCTGTAGTCCGACGATCAGTTCGTTCTCTTTATCGATGTAGCCGGCAGGGTGAGAGGTTATAGTAGATACAGTTGTGTAGTCGAGTGCACGAATACCATTATTGTTTCTCTCTTCTTCGAGAGCTTTGAGACAGTGATTCCAGACAGCTTTGGTGCGTTCGGTAGGTCCTTGCAGGAAAGAAGCATCCCCTTCATAAGGAGTGATGTTGTTACTAACGAAATCCCTTACATTGATTTCTTTGCTCCAAAGTCCATCTTTAAAGGTCTTATTCAGTTCCATAAAATTAATCAGTTAGTGGTTAGTTATCCTTTAGAGCGCGCAAATTTACAACCTTTTTTCGGTTTAGGTATATAAAAGGGTCCTATTTTATGTTGAATAGCATAAAAATACCTATTTATGGGGAGAAGCCAGAGGGCGGTTATTACTTCCAAATATACTTTTCTAATATTTTTTTGCGGAATAATTTGCAAGTTAAAAAATGATTCGTACCTTTGCAGCGCTTTAAGAGAAAAGCACTACTTAACCGTAGTTCTGGAGAGGTGGCAGAGTGGTCGATTGCGGCGGTCTTGAAAACCGTTGTACTGCGAGGTACCCGGGGTTCGAATCCCTGTCTCTCCGCTGAAAACAAAAAAATAAGGTTATAAGTCCTTGAATTTCAATAATTCAAGGACTTTCTTTTTTTAGTATATAACATATCAGTCTGCATAATAAAGAACGAGGAGCAACGTAGATCAATGATAACCCTTGAGGACCTACCTTGTATGTAGAATAGTGGGAAAATCGATTTTATTTGTTCCGCTACTTGAGCAGATGTCATTACCACACCGCCTTCATTATAGGTGTCTAGTTGTAAATGCAATAGTTGAGGCCTCTTATATAGACCGTTGGCTTGAACGTTACTTTTTAAGGAGCGACACACATTATCAAAGTTTATCAATCAAAGCAAGGTTCTATTTTTTGTATTCCTTTTGTAAGATATATAGTCGGGCTATTCCTTTATTTCAGTGTTTTGCTATCCTCTAATTCATTATACTACATTCTTTTTTACTTTTTTCTATATATCAGTAATTGACCTGAGGTCGACATTATTTAAAAGATTTTCAGTTGCCGTCATTTGTGAAATTTACACCAATGACTGGTTGTTTTTTAAAGAGACAATAAACGGTAATGGCTGATAGCATGTTGGCTATGAAATGAATACTAACTTTATCTTCGGTGACTATAGTGGAAAGTTGTTAAATCTTATGATTAAATATTCTAACTTAAATGATTTTATTGCTGTATTCCTATTTTTTTAAGATAACAGATTGATGAATTATATCGTATTCACGTCAAATTAAATAATTTATGAATGATGAAAATCAAAGCTTTTGTCTATCTTTGTAAATAGACTTAATTCTAAAATAAATAGTATGGCAAAAGAGTTGAATTTTACATTGGAAGGTGTACAAGGTGATTTAAAGTTGAAATACGGTCCTTTTAATCAACGTTTATACCAAGACGGAAGAGAGATCAAGAAACAAGGACGATTCAATCCGAAATATTATGTGATTAACACCAATGGGGAAAAAGAAGAAATAAAGGTTGTCTATGGTTTTGATTTTGTCCATGTCGCTGTGTTCCGCGGACAGAAAATCGATCTGGAGGAACGGCTATCTATCCGCGAATACATAGTGGGTGGTCTGCCTGTGTTACTTGTCTTTCTAGGTGGGTTGATTGGAGCCTTGTTCGGCATCATGGGTGCTACGTTCAATTATAATCATATGCGGCAGGAAAAATCTTTTATAAAACAACTGCTTGTTTCCCTGGGCGTTTCCATACTCTGCTATGTAGCTTATTTTATATTTGCTATTGGTGTCCAGTTGATAGTGGCTAGATAGGCTGGAAAGTAAAAGAAAGGTGGCTTCGCGGTTATTCCGTATGCCACCTTTTTTAGTAAACTTCTGAATGTCCTCCCCATGGATGATGGCAACTATCCATATTGGGAAAAGTAAAACAGGCGAAAGGAAAAATGAAAACTGTATTTTCTCTGTATTCTTTCGGGAGATTCCCGTTTTTTATCAATTCCCGTAGGTACCGATTAATCCATTCGTTGTGATAGTTTCTGCACTTATTTTCAGTTTCCGGCATCTACTGTTATTATAGAACCGGATATGTGCTTTTCCCTCCTTATCCGGAGTGACAGACGGATTCCAGTATAATGTACGACGATAGTCGGGGACAGGAGGGAGCACAGAATAATTGGGGTGATAGAATTCTTTAACTTGGCTGTAACCGTCAAGCCATGTTTTTCGGACACCTTTCCCTGCTTCTGTCGGTATCTTACCTTCCGGATATGTTTCGATCAGTACGGCACAACTGTATAAGTCGGATACATCGAACGGAGTCAATCGCGGATCTGCATACTGGCAAATCGTAGATAGATTTTCAGTGATATAAATCGATTTAATGGCTTCGAGTCTTATATATTTGTACTTATTATAATCCATTTCTGTATGCCGGGTGCGTTCATAGTTGATTACGAAAAGCGGCATTTTACTTTTATAATACAGGTAATTTCGTCCTGAAACAGGACTGAAATTTTTATTCATGTTCATCATAAGTTCGTGTATGTCGTCACCAATAAATTTTCCACTGTCTTTTATGTCGTCTAGTTCGGAATGTACATCATAATAAGCAATCGATTTCGAACGGCTTTCATATATCTCTTTTTCTTTGGTTCTCTTTTTGGCCTTGATGGTTACCTCTTTTAAACGGTAGTTCTTTTCATGGTTACCTGCCTTTGCCAGCGAATCTGCGTAAGCGGCAAAGAAGGTTTCGATATCCTCTTCAGGTAGGGGAGTGGTTTCCACTTCGGGCATAAGTTCTTTCTCTTTTTCTGCATTGGCAATGCTTACCTGCATATCCGCATAATGATATTTTCGGGGGGCAGGACTGAATAGCCTATCCAATAAAATACGGTAATCTTTCTTTTTTCTATTGACTGTAACTGCCAATATCAAGTCCCATTTTCCATATATATCGGATATTAGTGAGAAGTGTCCTAAACTATCTGTAGTGATGGCTTCGATGAAACTGCTGTTTTCCTCATTCTCCCCGCGTTTCTTCAGGAAGCAGGACACTTCTACGTTAGGCTTGGGAAGTTGCCGGACGAAAGAGACAACCTGCCCTCGCGTTTCGATACCTTGCTCCGGTCCGTATTTAAGGTCAAGAGACTCAATTCCTGTCATTTGTTTCCAAGAGTAGCGGCGCCATCCCTGCACTCTTAATAAGAGATCGATTGCCTTGCGGTGTGTATCGTCCCGGGATTCGAAATAATATTGGGGATTGTTGACATATCCTTTTATTTCGGACATTAATAAAAGATCGGTCAACATATTGTGCCCTGATTCTACTTCATTCATGCCGTCTCTCACAGATAGGGCAAATGGGGTTTGTACCGGAATCTTTTCTTTTCCGGTCAGGGTGAATTCAAGGTTTACCAATTCGTAAGGGTCGTATGTCTCTTTGTCTGCCTGTACCTGAACGGATAATTGCTCTTGGGGATAGGTAAATATCAAACGATCCGATAGGACCTCTCCGTTACTGTTGAATAACGCGATTCGGGAAACTCCGGGTACTAATTTACTTTTATCTATTTTGAAGCGAATCGTTTCATTACCTTCGACATCGATCAGGCAGAATTTGTATAGTTTGCCTCCGCTGATGACTGCCAGTCCCAATACGTCGGAGGGGGTATTGGAATTCTTTTGCACTGCTATTTCAATGCTGTCTGTGAATGATAAATTGTCGGCATGTAATGTATATCCTTCCGGTAAGGCTTCCGGCATATTGAACTGGTGCTTTTTGCCATTAAATTCGATTATTGCTTTTTGTTTCTCTCCCGTGGGCGTGTAATTGAAAATTCCCCGTCCATCATGTGTTACATTGAAACGGGCTGTTTCTTGTTTTTCTTCGTTAATAACAATACCGGTGAGGGTAATGGGGTTTCCATAGGTATCTGTCGCTTCAAAAGCCACTTCGGATTCTATCCCCCGAACCAGATTTCCACCTTCGGGGAAGAACTTTAAATTTACTTTTTTACCTTTTGTCGGTTTGGGACGCTCCAGCGGGTAGTTTCCTGTCGCATATTTCCGCATCTCTTTTTCCGTAAAGTCGCCTTCTGCCTTAGGTTTGTCGAAAACCGGCAACAGTCTTGAGAAAATGATATCTCCTCCAAAATTCAGCATATATTTTGTGTAGGCACGAACTTCATAAAATCCTGAATAAAACGGGATTTGGTTTAGTGTGAAATCTCCGTGGCATTGTCCGTTTTCTATTTTTAATGTCCGTTTGTCGATAACTTCACCACCGGGATTTAATAATTCGACATATAAAGTCTTGCTCAGGTCAGTGGCCGGATGCAGGTCGGAAGTGACCAGGAAACATTTAAACCAGATATTATCACCTTGGTAATAACTGGTATTGTCAAATTGCAGGTAAACCTTCTCTTGAGGGATATATTTGGAAAAATTATCGATCAGGTAGGCGTATTGGCTTAGTTTTTGGACAATACTGTCCGTGGTTTGTGCAGATACACTCAGGCAAAACAGGTATAATAGCAAATGTACCTTTAATGTTTTAGGTGTTTTCATTTCGTATCTTGGGTTAGATGGGAGATTGGTTTTTCCGTTGTGAGTCCTGTCTTAAATAAAGTTCTTTACTCTTACATCGGGATTCGTCTTTTGCAGGGCTTTTATCAGTTCCCGGGGTGATTGGGGATCTATCATGACAAACCCGGTGGCGTGTCTGATCTTTATTTTCTGCATGCCCAAGGCATGGCGAGTATACGTAACATCGGTGATATGACTGAATGTTCGTTTTTGGCGGAAGAAGTCATTTACTATTTGTAAATCTCCGTTTTTCTTGACAATGTATTTGCAGGATGTTTGTGAAAAATAGATGGTTGCACTGGGACCTATACATGCGGTACCTATCCAGATTGCTTGTATAGTTATGAAACTGATCGCAATGCATGCTATTATACCTATGGCGAACAACCAAAGTCCTAATTGGGGATTTCGCGCTTTAAATGTTTGTTCCATCTTTTTTTAGATTGTATGTGTAACTGTCTGATAAAGATAGAAAAAAATATAATGAAAGAATCTTTTTTCTATTCTTTTCTGAATTGTGGCTGCGAAAATAATTATTTAGGGCCTGTTGGATTCCGAAAGTTCCGGTGAAAAAGATAAAAGCTTCTCTAAACCACCGTGGCTGCGGTCGATGAAAAATAGGCAAGGGAGATTTGAACAGGTGCTTGTAATGTGCAAAATTCGGACAAGAATTTGGAATCGGAAAATTTAGATTCTGTTTTTATGCGGGAAGCTACGGTCCGGAAATAATAATTCTTTGCCGATAGATGATCTGTTCTTTCTTTTTTATCTATTTTTGCCCCTTGAGAATTTTAATTATTAATCTAACTATCATGAAACGAAAAGTGACTTTACTATTTCTCGTGACATTCGTGCTGCTGCTCGGTGCAGTCGCACAGGAAAAATTGAAAACGGTGATCGAACCCCTGCAAAATGAAAGATGGTGGGGTGGATTCGTGGCTTTAGGAAATCAAATGCCATTCAATGATCACTTGCGGATGCAAGACATGTCACGCAATAATATGAACAACCAAGTAGTGCCGTTCATGCTTTCTTCGGAGGGCAGGTATATCTGGGCCGAAAATCCGTTTTGTTTTGAAGTAAAGGATGGGCAGCTGATTATTTATTCAGACTCGGAAAAGATAGAGCCGGTGAAAGCCGGAACTACGCTGAAAGAGGCTTTGCTGGCTGCATCGGCTAAACATTTTCCATCTTCGGGAAAGATTCCGGAACCTACTTTCTTTTCTCTTCCGCAATATAATACCTGGATTGAGCTGATGTATGATCAAAATCAGGAAGACATTATGAATTATGCCCATAAAGCTGTGGAGAACGGATTTCCTCAGGGGGTGTTTATGGTAGATGATAACTGGCAGAGATATTATGGTAACTTTGACTTCAAAACCGAGAGGTTTCCGGATCCGAAAGGGATGACTGACGAGTTGCACCGGATGGGATTCAAGGTGATGTTGTGGGTGGCTCCCTATGTTTCGCCCGATAGTCCCGAATTCCGTGAATTGGAAGCAAAAGGATATTTGTTGAAAGATAAAAACGGGCGCACGGCCATTATTCATTGGTGGAATGGTTACAGTGCCTGTTATGATACCACAAATCCGGAAGCTATGAATTATCTGAAGGAACAGTTAAAAGCCAATCAAGAAAAATATGGTATCGACGGATTTAAGTTTGATGGTGGAGACGTAGCTTATATGACAGGAGAGTATACTTTTCATGATAAGAATGCCAATGTGAATACTTTTATGGAAAAATGGGCTGAGATAGGTTTGAGTTTTCCTTACAATGAATTGCGTGCATCTTGGAAGTTGGGTGGCCAGGCATTGGTACAGCGGCTGGGTGATAAAGATTATTCTTGGCGTGCGACTCAGTTATTGATTCCCGATATGACTGCTGCCGGATTGTTGGGGCATTATTATACTTGTCCCGATATGGTAGGCGGAGGACAATTCGGAGCTTTTCTGAATGTGAAGAAATTTGATGAAGAACTTATTGTACGTTCGTGCCAGGTGCATGCCCTGATGCCAATGATGCAATTCTCGGTAGCTCCTTGGCGTATTCTCAGTAAAGAGAATGTGGCTATTTGTGCGAAGTATGCCCATCTTCACCAGCAAATGGGAGATTATATTTTGGAGTTGGCAAAACATGCGTCAAAGACCGGTGAACCCATTGTTCGCCACATGGAATATCAGTATCCTCACCAGGGATTCATCAATTGCAAAGACCAGTTTATGCTGGGGGATAAATATCTGGTAGCTCCGATGCTGACATCCGGAACAAGCCGTACCGTAATGTTGCCAAAGGGTAGATGGAAAGATGATCGGGGCAAGGTGTTTAAAGGGCCGCGGACAATGACAATAGATGTTCCCCTTGAACGTTTGCCATATTTTGAGAAACTGACGAAATAATTTCTGGGCCGATAAAACAAGAAAAGCCACACTGTCAATATGTACAGCGTGGCTTTTGTTTTTGTAAGTTTAAGCTAATTCGGCGTTACTTTACACGGATAATGTTGTAATTCAGATCGCTTTCCGATACTTCCAGGCTGTCATCAGCCAGTGTCAGGGTAGTATCATTGGCAATTACGAAATAAACAGGTTCACTTCCGTCACTCGGATTCAGTTTGATGGCCGTTTTCTTTTTATCTTTGACGGTTTTCTCCACTTTTACCGGCTTTCCTTTAGAAGTAAAAGTCTTGTCTTTGCCTTTACCTTCAGCATCCAGATAAGTGACGTCCAGTGTATACGTTGTATCGGTTGCGTTCGCCAGTGTGTTCAAAGTTAACACGTAACGGATGCCCGGACCGTCAGCAGCAGGAAGCACACCTTCATATACCTGGGTTTCTTCCATTGTGGGTTCCATAGCTACTGCCAGACTGTCTGCGACTGCTTCTTCAGCTTTCGTTCCTTTTGATTGGCAGGATACCAATGCAGCAACGACGGCTGCTAACATAATTACTTTTTTCATTGTTAAGTGCTTTAAATTAATATAAAAAGTGAGTTGCTATTCCTCCTCTTCTCTCTTAATAACCAACAGCTTATCGACTCTTCCACGGTCCATATCCACTACTTCGAACTGAAGGTTTTTGTAAGTGAATATATCTCCGGCTTTGGGAATACGTCCTATCAGGAACATAGCCAATCCGCCTAAAGTTGTAAAGTCTTCCGATTCGATATCATCATAAGAGAGTATTCCCATCTCTTCCATAAAATCTCCGATATTCATTGAAGCCTCTACCAACAAGGAGCCGTCCTGTCGGCGAACGATTTCCTCTTCTTCCGTATCGTCCTCTTCCAGAATGTCTCCAAAGATACTTTCGGTCAAGTCATGCAGGGTAATGATTCCCTCTGTGCTGCCATACTCGTTTACAACAACTCCGAACTTATTTTTGTTCTTCTTAAATAGCTCTAAAACTTTTTTAGCGTATAAACTTTCGGGTATAAACAAGGCGGGACGTGCGATTTCTCTAAGGTTGAATTCCTGTTCGCTACCTATCATCAGTATGATATCTTTCACAGAAACCACACCTGCTATTTCGTCGGTGTCGTCATCAATCAGGAGATATTTACTGAAATGCTCGTTGTCGATGATCTGAAGCACTTTCTCTTTGCTGTCAGTCGTATGTAGCACCACCAGATCACGTCGGTGAGTCATCAGTTCGTTGGCACGTTTATCCGAAAAGCGAAAGACATCACGTAGCATTTCGGTTTCTTCTTTGTCAATCACACCCTGCTCCGAGCTTTGGTGAAGAATCATTTTCAGTTCTTCCTGAGTCATCAGGCGTTCTTCGCTTTTCAGACCGATCAGTTTGTTGAGCAGGCGGGTGGAAATGCTGAGCAACCAGACAAAAGGGAATGAAATCTTGGTCAGCAGAATCATGACGGGACTCAGCAAGGTTGCATAGCGCTCGGGATTGCTGAGAGCGATGGATTTGGGTACAAGCTCACCGATAATCAGTGACAGGTAGGTAATGACGATTACGGTTGTGATCATGGCCAGGTCCTTTGCATAGACTTCGGCTCCCGGTATCATGGCAAAGAGCGGAGTCACATCATCGGCAATGGCTACTCCACCGAAAGCACCCGATACGATACCGATCAGCGTGATACCAATCTGAATGGTAGAAAGAAATTTTTCGGGTTCTTCCAATTGTTTCAATACTCCCCGGGCAGATTTGTTCCCTTTGCTGACCAGGGTTTCCAGACGTGCTTTACTTGAGGATACTAAGGCAATCTCGTACATGGCAAAAATGCCATTCAGTACGAGTAAAAGAATAATTACTAAGAATTCCATATAAGTTTGAATAGTTTCATGACCGCAAATTACACCAAAGTACGGACTCACGCAAAAACTATCGGAATTATTAATGAATTTTTTCAAAAATACCGAGGCCGGACCTCATATATTGGGATCCGGCCTCGGTTAAACTCAGTTTTGTGGTTCTCGAACTTACTTGTTCTTAGTATAGTTGTCTGCTTTTTCTTTGGCGCGTGCTACACGTTTGGCTGTATCGGGGTGTGAAGAGAACATTTTCTGGAATTTAGACTCTTTGGGGGCCTCGGCTGAGAGTTCCAGTAGTTTGTTCAGAGCATTGTACATTGCATACGGATCAATGTTATGTTTGATGCTGAATTCGAAACCATAATCATCGGCTTCGCTCTCTTGCTTCTGAGAATATTGGGCACCGGCTAATGCTTCTGCCATAGCTCCCAGTTCCGAATCAGTCAGTTTGGAAACGGTAGAGCTGGCTGCTCCTGCAGCATTCTTTACTGCCGAACGAAGATATGCACTCTTCATGGCATCTTTAGAGTCTGTATGAATCACGTGACCGATCTCATGTCCGACAACTGCCATCACTTCATCGTCCGTCATAATATCCATCAATCCGGCACAGATGCGGACACTGCCGTCACCACAGGCAAAAGCATTCACGTCGACAACCTCATATACTCCGAAATTCACTTTCAGTCCGTCTACTTCTTTGATATGTCCGGTCAGTTTCTCCAGGCGTTTGCCGTATTCGCTGTCGGCTGCGGTCAGCGGATTGTGGGTGTCCATCCATTGCATGTATTCTTTGCTCATGGCTGCGATGTCCGAGTCGGACAAGGTGATGGCTTTCGCTGCGTCGCTACCGGCTTGTACCACTTTGCCTACATTGATTTTCTTTCCACCGATTTTGAACTGTGCGGATGCTGTCGTGAAGCACATTCCGCATAAAAGTGCCGCAATAAAAACAATTCTTTTTTTCATTTTGTGAGTTTTTATAGTTAATAATATAGTTGTTTCGAGATTTAATATTCAAATGTGATACCCAAGGTTGGCATTAATGTTCCGCTTTTCTGGGTTATGTATTTCATTTTGTAGCGCTGTTCTGCCATGGGGGCGGATGGATTTTCGATAACGCCTGTACTCATCAGGATATCCGGTTGCTTGAATTTGCTGTTTGTCACATTCTGCAAATCGATGTAGAATCCCAACATACAGCGTTTCAGATAAAATGTTTTGTCCACTCGTACATCCAGTTGGCCGAAGGCGGGCAAGCGTCCGGTATTGTACTTTGTGTAGTCATAGTATGGACGTCCTTGTGCATTCCATGCCGTAACAAGAGATGATTTTTCCACATCATAAGGGGTATAGGGTGCTCCTCCTATACAGCTGATTTTCATGCCCAGGCTCCAGTTGTGTGGAAAGTTATAAGTTCCACTCATATTGAAAATGTACTGGTTGTCCCAAGCGGAAGCGATGTACTCCGATTGTTTGTTGTTGCGGTATTCGCTTTTGAACAGGGTGAACGAGGATGCCAGATTCAGTTTTTTAGCTATCAACCATTTCATTAATATTTCTATGCCGTATGCACGTCCTTGGGCGGTAGAGGACAAGGCTTCGTTTCCGATGACTCCGTAGTCATTGCCTTTGCAAGCCAGGGGGATGCCGTCTGCGATGGAGAACGGTATTTTATCATATTGTTTGTAAAAACCTTCGGCAGACAGTTCGAATGTATTTCCCGGATGCCAACTCAGGCCGAGACTTTCTTGACTGACGCTCATGTAACGGAGGTATTTGTTGACCCATGCTCCATTGTTATCTTTAAATCCCAATCCTGTATAAGGCGGGAGCTGATAATATAGTCCTGCATTTCCACTTAAATATAATCCGTCTGTCAGCCGGTATGATAGTGACAGGCGGGGTGAGAGTTGGTCGCCCATCCCTTTCATGCCGGAAGAAAAGTTGTTGGCATCGGTCCGTACGCCGAGTGAGGCAGTGAATCGTTCATCGGTAGTTGCATAGTTGATGGTTCCGAATATGCCCCAACGCCACATACCCAGATATGTGTGATAATCAAACGTCCTGCCTTCATCAATATACACTCGTTGAAAGGTGGTGTTGGTGTATTGGGAATAATCCAGATTGGCTCCGAAATTAATTTTCCAATTACCGAAAGTCGAGGTGTTCTCTATCCGGAATTTGGTCTCCTGTTCCACTGAGCGCAACTTCAGGGATAAGTTGTCCGCACTGCTTTCGTCATTATTCAGATATTTGGTATTGCGGTTGTTCAGGTAACTGTGGCTGACGACTACAGATTGTACATGTATGCCTGCATAGTGACGGTATACGGCTCCCAGTGTAAAAGTCTCCTGCTGTATCTTGGGCAGGTAACTCAATATGTATTCCGCTTTTTCTCCATCCAGCTTGGTATTCAGTTTCATGTTATCGATTCCTCCGAGCCCGAGTATTGTCAACTCGTTGTTGGCATTGAAGCGAGTTTTCAGTTTAAATTGTGCGTCGGTGAAAGTTGGCAAGAAAGGTAACCCCAACATGTCAAATAAAAACTGGAGGTATGACTGACGCACCGAAACCAGATAAGATGTCTTCTTTCCTATATGTCCGTTCGATGCTAACGAGACTTCCGAGGCTCCTAAAGTTGCTTTTAATGAATTGCGTTCCATATCTCCGTCCCGAAGCTTAAAGTCGAGTACCGAACTCATGGCATTCCCCCTGTCGGTCGGAAAAGCTCCCGTATAGAAATTGACTTCACGAATCAAGTCTGCGTTGATGATGCCCACCGGACCTCCCGAGGCCCCTTGAGTGCTGAAATGATTAATATTGGGTATTTCTACTCCATCCAGATAGAAACGGTTTTCGGAAGGAGATCCTCCGCGTACGATCAGGTCGTTTCGATATCCGGCAGGGGAGAAGGCAACGCCCGGATAAGATTGGACAATACGTGAGATATCTCGGTTGGCTCCGGGGCTTTTCTCGATTTCCTGCAATCCGATGATACGTAGCCCTACAGGACTCTCCGGGTCTCTTCGGAAAGGAGAAGCAGTAACCGTGACTCCTTCTAATTCGGTCAGGTTTTCTTCTGTTTCTATTTGGATGGTGAGATCTTTAGTAGAGACGATATATTCGGGGGTGAGTATGGTTTTGTATCCTACAGCAGACGCCTGCAGACGATAAATGCCCGGAGGGACTTCTCCGATGTTGAAGTGCCCTTCGGCATCTGTCACTCCTCCGCGTCCCAGCCCTAAGACCAGTACATTGATAAATTCCAGCGGTTGACGACTGGCTTTGTCAATCACAGTTCCCTTTATTCGGTGTGTCGGTTGCGCACTGACTGTGGTGAGCAGGCCGAGTAGCAACAGGAACAAAACATTTTTTTTCATTGGTCCGGTTCGATATACTTTGTGAATTCTGTGCAAAGTTATATAAAAATGGTTTCGTCTCTCGTTTTTATCTGCTATTTTTGTGGGAAAGTTTTAAATAGAAAAGATGAAAACCGTAAAACTGATTACTTGCGATGATGCCTTTCAAGCTCATATTATACAGGGAGCACTTGCTAATGAAGGTATTGATTCTCTATTACATAATGAAAATATGTCGACCTTGTTGCGGGGTTTTGTCCATGACATCTCAGGAGTGGATGTCTTGGTGGCGGATTGCGATTATGAAGCAGCCATGCAGTTGCTGAGGCAGAATCAGATGATACCCGAAGAACAGAAGTTTTGTCCTTTCTGCGGTTCGGACCGGATTAAGTTTGTTCTTAAAAAGGAGCATCGTGTGAGGGCTGTCAGCGCTGCCATTGTTTCTATGCTGGCTACTGTCCCGCCCGGAGGCAATCATTGGGAATATATCTGTGACCATTGCGGGAAAGCTTTCGAAAAGCCGGTTACGGAATTCAACCCTTCTGCTTTGGAAGAGAAAGATTGAAAAGACAAACTCTAAAAAACATAGATTAAAAATGAAAAGAAGAAATTTATTTTTGGCTTGTCTGCTTTTATTTGTATTGCCGCTTAGTGCCGCAAGGGTAGATACGCTGATGGTGAAGAGTCCCTCTATGAATAAGGAGGTGCAGGTGTTGGTAGTGACCCCTGATGTTGCTTTGGGAAAAAATGCAGCGGCTTGTCCGGTACTTTACTTGTTGCATGGGTATGGCGGTCATGCTAAGACCTGGATTCAGATAAAACCGAACTTGCCGGAAATAGCAGATGAAAAAGGGATCATTTTTGTGTGTCCCGACGGCAAAGACAGTTGGTACTGGGACAGCCCCAAGAATCCGGCGTACCGATATGAAACGTTTGTTTCTTCAGAGTTAGTGAACTACATTGACCGTAATTATAAAACGATTGCTGATCGGAAGGGACGTGCCATTACCGGTCTCAGCATGGGAGGACATGGGGCAATGTGGTTAGGTATTCGCCATAAAGACGTGTTTGGAGCGGCAGGAAGCACCAGCGGAGGTGTCGATATCCGTCCTTTCCCCAAAAACTGGAGCATGAACAAGCAGTTGGGTGAACTGGCCTCAAATAAAAGAATATGGGATGAACATACGGTAGTCAATCAACTCGATAAGATTCAGAATGGTGATCTTGCTTTAATTATAGATTGCGGTGAGGATGATTTTTTTCTGAATGTGAATAAAGACTTTCACGATCGGTTGTTGGGCCGTAAGATAGATCATGATTTTATTACCCGTCCCGGTGAACACAATGGAAAATACTGGAATAATTCCATTGATTATCAGATCCTTTTCTTCAGCAAGTTCTTTGCCGGAGAGTAAAGAGCGAGTGATAAGGAGCATCATGGGATTATACGTCCCGTTCCTCCCTCGGCGTATGGCATCCGGAGAGGTGCCGGTGAGTCCGGGGAGGAATTGTTTGTAAGGAAAATGCCAATATATGTAATGCCCCATAACAATATATGTAATCGAAATAACATATATTGTTATGGGGCATTACATTACTACTTCGTGGAGGCAGGATTGAAGTCGTTCCCCTTATTCGATGGTGATGCCGATGGTTCTCGTGTCTGTTTTTGTTTCATCGTATGCATCACCGTTTATGTCGATCACAGTACCTGTAGAAGTGGTCTTAGCGATGATTCCGGTTGGCTTTTCGTTTTCATCCAGTTCATAAGTGTATTTTGTATACTCCTCTTTGTTTTCTTCTGGAGTGTTGCCGATAATCAGGTGTTTGGACTGACGGCCCAACAGTCCGGCATAAATAGCGTCGTTGTGGAAAGACAGGGGGTAAGTTTCACAAACTTGCAGGCAAGGGAGCTGATACAGGTTCTCCGTATTTCCCGCCTGATAATTGGTTTGCAAGCCATTGGCAATGATGTGGCTTAAATTCCCGTTGTCGTCGTATGCCAACTCTACGGAAGAATAAGGCGTACTGTTTATTTCTTCATCGATCCGGGTAAGATATTCACCGGAATAGGTGAAGGTGTACTTTCTGACCTGGTCGGACAATTTGTAAGTACATTCGGTGGCATATCCCGCACTTCCTAAGATATAAATGGCGGTATTTCCGTTTTCATCTGCCAATGTCACTTCGTTACCGGAGTAGGAGAGAGTCGTTTCGTGGGTCAGGCTCTGCCCGTAGAACTCCTGTAATGTGGTATGGGTCGTTAGTTTATTGTTATCGTATACATAAGTATCGGTGCGTAATACGTCGCCTCCGTTACTGTGCAGATTCTCTTTCAGGATCATCAGGCTGAAATCGGGGGCCGGAGGAAATTCCCGTTCTTCCTTATCATCGGTACATGCCGAGGTAGCTATGACAGAAAATGATAAAAAGAAACAGTATAGAAGTTTATTCATATCAATAATGTTTTATTTGCCTGCAAATGTAGTTAATAACCTGCTCTATCTACCACGATTGTGGTATAAAAATGCCTTCAATGTGCGATTTCTTCCCATACCGGATTCCTCTATCTTTGCCACATATAAAGATTGGACACTGACAATGAACTCTAAATATAGATAGCAAATGGAAACGAAAAAATTACATTTTGAGACTTTACAACTCCATGTTGGACAGGAGACTCCCGACCCGGCAACCGATGCGCGTGCCGTACCTATTTATCAGACAACTTCCTATGTGTTCCGGGATTCGGCCCATGCCGCCGCACGATTTGGATTGCAAGACCCTGGGAATATTTATGGACGACTGACCAATTCCACTCAGGGAGTATTGGAGGAACGCATCGCAGCACTTGAAGGAGGAGTAGGCGGTCTTGCCGTGGCTTCCGGGGCTGCTGCCGTGACCTATGCTATCGAGAATATCACCCGTTCCGGTGATCATATTGTGGCTGCCAAGACCATTTATGGGGGCACATATAACTTGCTGGCGCATACTCTGCCTGCTTATGGAGTAACGACCACTTTTGTAGATCCGTCCGATCTTTTTAATTTCGAACGGGCGATTCGTGAAAATACAAAGGCGATATTCATTGAAACTCTGGGAAACCCCAATTCCAATATTATCGATATGGATGCCGTAGCTGCCATTGCCCATAAATATCGGATTCCGCTGATTGTGGATAATACTTTCGGTACGCCTTACCTTATCCGTCCCATTGAGCACGGGGCAGACATTGTGGTACATTCTGCCACAAAATTCATTGGCGGACACGGCAGTTCGTTGGGAGGAGTTATTGTCGATTCCGGTAAATTTGACTGGGTTGCTTCCGGTAAATTCCCGCAACTGACCGAGCCGGATGCAAGTTATCATGGGGTACGGTTTGTCGATGCTGCCGGGGCTGCTGCCTACATTGTCCGTATACGTGCCGTGTTGCTGCGCGATACGGGTGCTGCCATCAGCCCGTTCAATGCTTTTATCTTGCTGCAAGGGTTGGAGACTTTGTCTTTGCGTGTAGAACGGCATGTGGCCAATGCTTTGAAGGTTATTGATTTTCTGGTGAACCATCCGAAGGTAGCGGCTGTTAATCATCCATCATTGCCCGGTCATCCGGATCATGCCATCTATCAACGTTATTTTCCTGGCGGGGCAGGTTCTATCTTCACTTTCGAGGTAAAGGGAGGAACGGAGGAAGCGCAGAAGTTTATCGATAGTCTGCAGATATTCTCTTTGCTGGCCAATGTGGCCGATGTGAAGTCGCTGGTGATTCATCCGGCCACTACCACACACTCGCAGTTGAATGCGCAGGAGCTGGAGGAACAGGGGATTAAACCCGGAACGGTCAGACTTTCGATAGGTACGGAGCATATTGAGGACATTATTGATGACTTACGTCAGGCATTAGAGAAAATTTAAAAAAATGGATATAGCAGCATTATTATCGGGAGGAGTGGACAGTTCGGTTGTTGTACATCTGCTTTGTGAGCAGGGCTACAAGCCTACACTGTTTTACATCAAAATAGGTATGGATGGGGCGGAATACATGGACTGTTCTGCCGAAGAGGATATAGAACTGTCTACTGCCATAGCCCGACGCTACGGTTTGGCACTGGAGGTTGTCGATTTACATCGGGAATACTGGGATAATGTGGCTGCTTATGCCATAGAAAAGATACGGAAGGGGCAGACTCCGAATCCGGATGTGATGTGTAACAAGCTGATTAAGTTTGGCTGTTTCGAGCAGCAGGTCGGAAAAGATTTCGATCTTACGGCAACCGGACATTATGCTACGACCTTGCAACTAGGCGGGAAAACCTGGCTGGGTACAGCCAAGGACCCGATAAAAGATCAGACTGATTTCCTGGCCCAGATTGACTATTTGCAGGTTTCGAAATTGTTGTTTCCGATAGGTGGGCTGATGAAGCATGAAGTGCGTGAGATAGCGTTGCAGGCCGGATTGCCCAGTGCCCGTCGGAAGGATAGTCAGGGAATTTGCTTTTTGGGCAAGATAAATTATAACGATTTTGTCCGTCGCTTTCTGGGAGAAAAAGAGGGGGCGGTGATCGAATTTGAAACAGGTAAGAAGATTGGTACTCATCGCGGCTATTGGTTTCATACCATTGGCCAGCGAAAAGGATTGGGATTGGGAGGAGGACCCTGGTTCGTTGTGAAGAAGGATATTCAGGATAACATTATTTACGTCTCCCACGGTTATGATGCCGAGCGGCAGTATGGTTATGAATTCAGGATGAAAGACTTCAATTTTATTACAGATAACCCGTGGGAAGGCTCGACAGGCGAGGAGGAAGTAACATTTAAGATCCGGCATACACCTGAGTTTATCAAAGGCCGTTTGCTACATGACGAAGAGGGATACCGGATTATTTCTTCCGAAAAATTACAGGGAATTGCACCGGGACAGTTTGGCGTGATTTATGACGCCGAATCCCGGGTTTGTTTCGGGAGTGGAGAAATAGGATAAGAATATAACGAAAGCTCCTTCAGATGACACCGGTTTGTACAGAGATGCGGCTTAATAATCGGTCGCTGCTCGAGGTCTGTATGAATCGGTGTATTTGGGTTGATTTTCGGTACGCTCTTCTGCTTTAGATATAATATTCCGCCAGATCCACAATGCCTGCCCGCATGGCATATTTGGTAGCCTCGTGCACATTGTTCACTCCCAGTTTGCGGAATATATTTTTTCGGTGACTGTTGATGGTATGAAAACTCAGATGCTTCTCTGCCGCTATCTCTTTGGTCGTTTTGCCGGAAGCTATTTCTTTTAAGATTATTTTTTCCGTCGGTGTGAGCAGACGGTCTTCCTGCGGTACGAAAGTGTGCACGGCTGAAGCAGTGTTTACATTTCCACTTCCCGATAATAACAGATTGCTTACATGATTGCAGATAAAGCGCTCTTTTCGTGATGCGCATTGCAGGGCCGACATTATCTCTTCTTTGGAGTTGTCTTTCAGCACGACTCCGAAAGCATTGCTGCTGAACAATACCTGCCTCAGAAATCCGATGCTCAATTCATCCGAAAACAATAACCAGTCTGATTCTTTGAATCGTTCCTGAAGGATGATCAATTCATCTGCACCGGAAAAATCAAATAGTGTATAGTCTAAAATAACCACCGCTTGCGGATGAATGCGCAACAACTGGACCAACTCCATCTTATTGTCGGCTTCCAGCAACAAGCTTACCTCTTTTTGCTTGCTTAGCAGAAACATCATTCCTGCTTTCGTGATGTCCTGATTATCTGCGATGATATATTCTCTCATAATCTATCCATAAAAAAACTCCGTTGCAAATGTACACTTTTTGTGCGATTTACAGCGGAGTTATGTGAATTAGTTACGAGCTTAAATAGAGTCTCGTCACTCTTATTACCATGAACGGCCTTTAAATACATCCGACTGGTTCAGCGGAACAAGGTTGCCGCTCAACGTTAATGTATTGGAGTTGAAGTTCGGATTAATGGTCACAGTGGCGTTGTTGCCTCCGTTTGTCAATGTGATAAAGACTTGTGCCGAGATACCGATACCTTGTACGCTGAAGTTGCAGTTCACATTGCCTCGTTTGTCGGTAGTCACTTTTACATCCGAAGTGGTTCCGTCCACTGTTACACCGCCAATTCCGTTAGGGCCGGGATACGGAGTATTGAACGCTACCTGTACGGTTGCTCTCTGTCCGTTCAACATTACAAAGTTAGTGTTGGACGATACGAAAGCTGTCTGGCCGCGTTTGAAGATTACCTGATCGGCTTCCAGTACAAACTGTTTGTCTTTGATAGCCTGTACGGCTTGCTGATAGGCCACTTGGTCGGCAGCTTGTTCCTCAGCTTTCAGTCTGGCTCTTTCTGCGTCTCTTTGTGCTTTACGGTCAGCGCGGCGTATGTCTCTCTGTGACTCTTGTGCATACATTAAAGTCGATGCACTTACTAATACTAATGCTACTAATGCAATAAACTTTTTCATAACTTTTTTTTGTTTAGGTTTAAAACTGTTGTTCGTTTATTCCAAGAACAACTCCCTTTTCAGATTGTTCACTTGCGTCTCACAATTTTATATCCGATGGCAGCAATCGTAATGCTCATTAACGGACTGATAATGTTGAAGAAGCAATAGGGAAGATAAACCAGTGTAGGAACACTCAGTATCGTGGCTTGCGTCATTCCGCAGGTGTTCCATGGTATTAATACGGAGGTCACTGTAACAGAATCTTCCGTGGTTCGACTGAGCAAACAGCTTTCATAACCTTTCTTTTCATAAATATCCCGGAACATGTTTCCGGTCAGGATAATGCTAATATACTGATCGGCTGTGGCGAGGTTCAGGAAAATACCAGAGCAAACCGTAGAGGCCACCATGCTGACTGTATTTTTCATGAAGCGGACAAATACGGAAGTGATACTTCCTAACATGCCGCCGGCAGTCATAGCCCCGCCGAAACACATCGCACAGATAATAAGCCATACCGTATTCATCATGCCTGCCATACCTCGGGTAGCCACCAGTTCGGTGAGTGCTTCATTGCTTGTCTGTAGACTGGTCCCTCCATAAAGAGTCATCATCAGTCCTTTGAAGATGGACTGTGTGCCTTCGGAATTTTGCAAACCGGATATTTCCTGTAACAGGTCGGGTTGGAAGAATACGGCGAATGCCCCTGCCAATGCCGCCGACAGAAATAAGGTGATGACGGAAGGTACCCGCCGAGCAATCAGTACACCTGTAACTACCGGTACAATCAGCAGCCATGGTGTAATGTGGAACTTTCCTGCCAGTGCGGCCGAGAATTCGGCTATATGTTCTGTGCTTCCGGCATTGTGTGACAATCCGGCTACTGTAAAGATAACCAAGGTAATGATTAGTGAAGGTACGGTAGTTATCAACATATAACGGATATGTCTGAAGAGGGGAGTATCGGTAACTGAGGCTGCTAATATTGTCGTATCCGATAATGGAGAGATTTTATCTCCGAAGTATGCGCCCGAAATAATGGCTCCGGCTATCCAGCCTTCTTCGAATCCCTGTGCCTTGCCAATGCCCATTAAAGCGATTCCGATGGTAGCAATCGTAGTCCAGGAGCTTCCGGTCATAACCGATACCAAGGCACAGATAATGCAGGTAGAGGTCAGGAAAAAACTGGGATGTATGATTTGCACTCCGTAATAAATCAATGTGGGGACCACACCGCTTATCATCCATGCACCACTCAATGCGCCGATAATCAGCAGAATGATTAGGGCGGTAGATACGCCTGTAATGTTGTTTGTGATAGCCAGTTCAAAGTCTTTCCAGCCTATTTTGTAGAATCCCATACCGATCAGTATGCAAACGGCTGTTGTAGTCAGCAGGGACACTTGGCTACCTCCGCTGAGTGCATCGCTGCCAAAGGTACGTATGGTGGCAAACAGCATGATAACCAATACGACCAGAGGGATCAGAGAGACAAGAGGTGAGGGGGCTTTTTTCATGATTCTTCTTTTCCTTTTTTATGTTTAAGCGTCTATTCCTGTAAATGTTTTCAGTGCATAGCCTATCAGAAAGCTAATGCCGGCTACGCTGAAACTAAGTACTGCCATCTCGGTGAATCTTTTGCGGAAACTTTCTCCGCGTGCTACCGAATAGTAATAATTAAATAATGCAATGATTACCAAAGCCATGGCCAGCATTACTCCCAAAGCTATCAGTACGTTTTCGATCAATATGAAGGGAGCAACCAGCGCCACTACCGTGATGATATAAGCAATACCCGTATAGATGGCGGCCTTTATGGGATGTTTCGTTTCTCCTCCTTCCGATTTGGTCGAGAGATATTCGGAAGAAGCCATTGATAAAGCTGCGGCAATCCCCGTGATGCTTCCCGTCAGGGCTATCAGCCTGGAGTCACTCAAGGCCAGAGTGAATCCCGCCAATGCCCCGGTAAATTCCACCAAAGCATCATTCAGACCGAGCACTACCGAACCCATATATTCAAGTCGTTCTTCATTGATCAGACCAATTAATTTCTGTTCATGAACTTCTTCTTCATTGGCCAATTGCCGGAGGTCCGGATAATCTGTATATTTGGCATAATCATGATGTGCATTCTCTTCACTTGACTCCATCAGTTTAATGGCAAATGTAATACCCAGGATTCTTGCCAGCCAGTAATATTTGGCTATACGCAACTTGTCTGGTGCAACGTCGGTTTCCGTATATTTCTTCAGTGTGGCATAGTGCGCTTTTTCTTCTGCTGAGATCAGACGTAATACTTTGCGGTTCGATTCGTCTTTTTCAATAGAGGCCAGTCGTTCGTATACGATACTTTCGGTTTTCTCATTTCGTTGGAAACGGATAAACTCTTCCTTCACTTCTTTCTTCAAGTCCATCTTCATCACTTTTAATTTTGCAAAGATACAATAAATGGCGCAAATGTCATTTATTTCATGAAGTTGAGTCGGGATATTTAAAAGTTCTTTAGCCACATTAAGAATAGGCAATGCTCCTTTTTTCTGAGAGCCTGTTGATTTCAGCCGTTCAGAAATACGTGGTAATTGGCGGTATGGAGTTTAATAACTGTCCGGAAATACTAACTGATATTTGAGCTTTCTCTATAGGGAGGGTAGTCTATGGGGCATTAGGTCTTTTATTCCCTTCGGCTTTCCCTGCTGTTCTGGGGGCGACCTCTGTGAAAAACGAGCGGAGAGAGCTCTTGCATGGGTACTAAGTATGTGGTCTTCTGCGCCACCAGTAGCGTATAAATAATGTGCCTGTGAACATAAGTGCCAGTGAGAGTCCGGTGTAAAATACCGAAATGAAAGTGTCGGGCAACAGGTGTAATGTCCGGATGGTGATTCCCATTGCTATCATGAAACACATGACGATCCATCCCTTTGCATCGAAGAAAGAAAAGGGGCAATTTTTCTCTTTTTTCTTTTGCTCAATCCGGCGAGTGTGTTTGTAGTAGAGCTTTCGGAAGACAAGGACAAAAAAGAGCAGGAAAACAACTGTGGCTTCGCCTACCTTAAAAAGCCAATATTGTGAGTCATTAAGCCAGGTGACAATACCAATCCGGAGAATATTGGCTCCCGCCACTATCCAGACGATGCCGGCTGTGATTAATAACACTTGTCTGTTTACTCCGTACTTCATGATTTATATAACAACTTTTGTTACTATTCGGATTATCGTTTTGAAAAAAAAGTAATCAGCAGTGAGCCGGTAGTCAAGGCCACTCCTGTGCCTATGACTCCATGCCAACCGAATGCCTGCCAGAAAGTTCCTGCCAGAAATGTCCCGGTGGAGGCTCCTATGAAGTAAGTTGTCATAAAAATAGTATTAATGCGGTTCGAAGCACTCGGACAGAGTTCGAAGATACGGGTCTGATTGCTCAATTGGATACATTGCATGCCGATATCGATGATGATGATACCGGCAACGATTCCCCAATAGGAGTTCTCTCCGATAAAGAGAAGCAACCAAGCTGATAAGATCAGTCCGCATCCGATGAAATTGAATCGTCTGACTCCCACTTTCCGTACATACTTACCTACAAGAGAGGCTGATAAGGCGCCGGCAATGCCGCACAATCCTAACATACCGATGATGTGGCTGTCAGCGTAGAAGGGGGCACTTCCCATTTTAAAAGCCAGACATGACCACATGGCCAGAAATGAACCGAAAGCAAGTGCGGCGCGGACTGAAAAGATGCGGAGCTCGGGATACTGCTTCAGCAGTGAAAGCAAAGACTTCATTAAGTCGCTGTATTTGCCCTGAAAGTTCGGGCGTATGTCCGGTAATACCCGCATGACTACCATACCACATATCAGCATCATGCCGGCAGCGATGTAATACATCTCACGCCAACCAAACAGTTCTCCTATAAACCCGCTGACTACACGTGAGGCCAAAATGCCGGTCAGTAGTCCCGATACGACGATTCCTACATTTCTCCCTTTGTTTTCCGGACGTGAGAACTGGGAAGCTATCGGGATGAATATTTGTGGCATCACCGAACAGATGCCGGTGAGGAGCGAGGCACACAGGATGACGTGGATGTTGGGGGCCATCGCGATCACCAGCAACGAAACGATTAATATGGAGAAGCTGGTGAGAATGATCCGCTTTCGCTGATACAAATCGCCTAAGGGGACGATAAACAATAGTCCGAGGGCATATCCGATCTGCGTTACCATGGCAATCAGGTTTGTTTCGAACTCCGAAACACCCAATTCATGGCGGATCATGTTCAGTAAAGGCTGGTTATAGTACAGATTGGCTACCGATATACCTGCAACAATAGCAAGTGTCCAAAGAATCGAAGCCGGTAGTCCGCCGTTTTCTTTCAAAATCTGTTTCATGGCACAAAGTTATCATTTTAGAGGCTATTCCACAAAGAACGTTGTCGAAATTGTATTTCCCTCGTCATCCACTGCCGTCAGGGAGTGTTTGCCGGGGGACGGACGGAGAGAAAGTTTGTGGAAGTCCTGCGTTTGCGTCAGGTATGTCTCGTCCAGATGCCAGTAGATGGTTGTATTCGGATGACTGTGAACCAGTTCGACAGTCAACTGCCCTTTGCTGCCATCCATCTGTTTGGGCAGATGGATACGGGCTCCCATTGGCGGATAAATAAATTGCATCGGTTGGAATCGGTCTTCTCCACATCCTGATTTAAAGGGAGGGAGAGGACGATATTCCGGGTGATGTTGCTTATAATACCATTCCCATACGGGAGGAAGGGTAAACCAGTTACGGCGGACAACCGGTTCGCTATTGGCACAATTCTCGTATATTCGGAACCGTTCATTTGCCGATAAGGTGACCGGGTGATGATAAGGGCAAGCTTCTGTTTTGAGACCTGCCGGAAGGATCAGCAAAGTATCTGTTTCTTCACAGAATCGTCCTTTCAGATGGTCGGACTGCCGACAAATTTCTGCTTCAACCAGTTCGCCCTGAGGACGTTCGAACCAGGGAGAAGAAGGGAGCAGGTTGAATACATCGAACAGGACAGGGCCTGCCGTACGGGCACCAACCAACCCGGGTTTTCCCTCACCCGTAGCATTCCCTACCCATACACCCACTGCATATTTAGGAGTTACACCCACTGCCCAGGCATCCCGGAAACCATAACTGGTACCGGTTTTCCAGGCAATGGTTTGCATGGAAGGAATGGTACGCCAGTCTATTTCTTCCGGTCGGTTCACTTCTTTTATTGCATCAAAAGTCTGCCAGACGGCTCCGGATTGGAACGATGGACGATGAACGGAGGTGGAATCCGACAGGAGGAGTGTACACGGGAATTGAGGTAACCGGTTGAGGCTGCGTCCCATGTTGGCATAGGCCGAAGTGATATCCCATAACGTGGCTTCTGCACCTCCCAGAATCAGAGAAAGTCCGTAATGGCTTGAGGGACGGTTCAGGGTAGTCAGTCCGATTTGTTTCAGGAAACTGTGGAACTTAGGTACCCCGTAACGTTGCAGCATTGTTACCGAAGGTATGTTAAGAGAGCGTGCAATGGCTTCCGAGGCCGGTACGGCTCCTTCAAATTGCAGATTAAAATTTTGTGGAGTGAACCCATTGATGTTGACGGGAATGTCCGGCAACAAAGTATTTGGGAGAATTTCTCCTTCTTGTAGCATGGCATAATAAAGAAAAGGCTTGAGAATGCTGCCGGTGCTCCGTGGCGACCGGATGACATCTACTTGGTTGCCGCTCTGCTCTTTGTCGAAATGTACATTGCCACAATAGGCTATCGCCTGATTCGTCCGGATGTCAATCACAAGAATCGCCAGATTACGGATGTCACTCCGTTTGAATTCACTGTTCCATCGTTCTACCAAACTTTCAATTTGAGTCTGTATACCTCTGTCGATGGTCGATACGGAGTATTTTCCATTTCGGGTTTGATAAAAATAGTCTGTCAGGTGAGGCGCTATGTGTGGAAGAGGTAAAGGTTCCTGCGGAAGTGGTTCACTGATGGCCAGTTCATATGTTGAAGTATCCAGAATTCCTTTTTTATGCAGGTGTGTCAATAGTCGGTTCCGTTTATCGAGGAGTGCTTGCCGACTTTTCGAAAGATGGATCATGGCGGGTGAGTTGGGGAGTACAGCCAACATGGCCGATTCTGCCCATGATAGTTCTTCAGCCGAGTGTCCGAAGTATCGCCAGGCGGCCGCATCCAGTCCTACTACGTTTCCTCCGAAGGGGGCATGTGAAATGTAAAGTGACAGTATCTCTTTCTTAGATTTACGAAATTCCAAACGGGTGGCCCACACCATTTCAATCAGCTTTTCCTTGAATGTACGCGGCTTGTTCCGAGCCAACCGAATGGTCTGCATGGTAAGGGTACTTCCTCCGCTGACGATACGTTTGTGCTTGAGGTTTTGAACTACGGCTCTGCCTATTGCCAAAGGATTGACTCCCCAATGATGGTAGAACTGGCGATCCTCGAATTCAATCAGGCAAGTGGCAACTTTCTCGGGAATATTGTCGCGCGGGGGAAAACGCCATTGTCCATCCGTGGCGATACGGGCACCGAGAAGTTCACCGTTCCGGTCTGTTACGACGGTAGAGTAAGGGGAGGTGAATAATTGGCTGGGAAGGCAAAATATATACAGGACAAGAAGGAGGAAAAGGGCAGGTTTCCACCAACTTTTGATACTTATCTTCCACCCCCTCCCTTGAAAGGAGGGGGGAAGATTGTGTGGCTTAAGAATCTGATTCATCAGTTTTCTTATTCGATGCTTTGTCTGACAACTTTAGTTCTGCCTGCCTGTGTCCTTGCCTGTACATTGGCATCATACATCGCTTCACACTGGATGGCCGGCATGACAAAGTCACCGGAATACGTTGCCTGCAACCGGACGGTAAATGTTTTGGCTTGTCCCTGTTGCAAATTAAAGTAAGTCAGTATCCGGTCATCGCGGATATCCTGATAGCTATAAGGAGCAGAAGTGGTAATCTGTCCTGTCATTCGTTCATTGAAAATCTCCCATCCGGCAGGGATGATGTGTGTTAATGCCAGATTTGTATAATCGGTTGTACCGCTGGTATTGGCAACAGTTACCACTGCCATAAAATCTGTCCCTTGATGCAGAGAATGCGTATCTATCGGTGAACCGTTATTATCAACGTACTTTACACTTATCCGCAGGTTATTGGCTATCGGAGGCAGTGTGTCGTTCAGTAATTGGGTCCGTGTGATCAGGTCTGCATTCAAAGCTCCTTTTCCATTGTTTTTCAGAATTACCTTTCCTTCACGTGATGAAGTGGAAATAGGTGTCTCGTATACTGCTTTTGCTGATTTTACTGCCGGTTGCTGTTTTCCGTTCAGTGTCCAACTGAAATCCAATGTGCCGGACAACTTTTCTGCCAGACGTCCCATTGCCATCAGTGAGAAAGCGGTGGACTGTGTACTGAACCACGTCTCTCTTGTCAGATTATGTGAAACGATTTTAGCTTGTTCCATGGCTTCGCGCTGACGATTCATTAGCAATAGCGTTTCAAGTATCATTGCTTCGTCCCGGTCGGATGAACCATATACATAATTATTCGATGAATAGGGTTCTACAGTCGTTTTTGCACTGAATACCAGTTCGCCGGCTGCTTTTTCTTTACCGTTGAGTGCATAAGCGGCTGCCAAACGCCATTTGGCTTGTTGCGAAAGTGTAGGCAGTTCTTTCATGCGGTTCATTGCTCCATGTTCTGGTGCTCCGGCCATGGCCAATGTATAGAGGCGGAAGGCCTGCTGGAAATCTGCCTGCCAATACCACCAGCTCTGTTCTTGGGCAACGGGTTGCCAGTTTTGGGCTGCTGCCCGTTGGAAACGTTTCCATTTGTTCAGTACATTACTGTTTACTGCATAACCCTTTTCTTGTGCCAGTATCAGGAACATACCGGCATAGGAGGTGATCCACTCGTCTGCCGAGGCATTTCCGGGCCAATAAACGAAACCTCCGTTCGGTAGCTGGCGTCCGTATAGCTGACGGATAGCTTCCTGTACATTGACTTTTATCTTTTCCAATTCTTCGTTGTCTACTGTTTTGAACTGGCTGATAAATAGCAAAGGAAGAGCTTTAGAGGTTAATTGTTCCGTACAGTTGTGCTGATAATTGTAGAGAAAGTCAAAACGGCGGCTGATGTCGACAGACGGAATACGTGAGACTTCGAGCTGTATACTGTTTCCTTCCGAGCCACTGCTTAACTGATAATTGAGTTCTTCGCTCTTTCCGGTTTCCACCCATTGGCTTTCACGCAGGGTGACCACCGGATTCGGATTACGAACCTCTATCTCAATGGTCTCTTTGGTGTTTTGTCCGTTTCCGTTGGCAGTAAGATGAATGGTGGCTTTTCCGGTTTTCGTACCTGTCTTTAACTTGAAAAAGATCAGGCGGTCACCCGTTTGAGTGAAGGTAAGCGTTTGTTGCTTGTTACCTGTCACTTGTATTCCTGCACCGGAAGCTTGTATGGATACGTTGACGTTCTTTACATTGTTTTCCAATGCAAATACGTTGACTGGTACTTCAATCTCTTCATTGGTGCTCAAAACTCGTGGCAATGTTGAAAGAATCATCAAAGGGGTACGTACCGGAACTGTCTTTTCGGCATTTCCGTATGCTCCGTCCTGACCTGCTACTATCATAGCACGGACAGAACCTACATACATGGGTAAAGTGATTTGGTGCGTACGGCTTTTCCCCTTACCGATACTGAAAGGACCGATAAATTTCACAACAGGTTTGAAGCGATTCGCTTTTTGGTCCGATGGCTTCAGTGTCTCGTCACCACCTGTGCTGAACATTGATCCATAGCTTCCTGCCGTGGCTCCTAATACATCGTCGTACATATCCCACGTACGGATTCCCAATGCTTCGCGGGCATAAAAATTATTCCAGGGATCCGGTGTCTTGAAATTGGTCAAGTCTAATAGACCGTCATCTACAATGGCAAGTGTATATGTCATCGGCCTGCCATGCTTCTCGTTTATGGTAAGGTTGAATGCCTGTTCGGGACGAAGTACTTCCGGCATCTTGATTTGCGGTTCAAGAACGGTTTGCTTGTCGGTCACGAATACCGGCATAATGCCGTACATCCGGATAGGAAGATCGTTCACCGTCTGTGCATGGGGCTGTAGCAAGCTGATATGGAGATAAACATTCGGAGCCATTTCAGGGGTTACCTTAAATTGATATTTAGTGTCTTCTTTCCCTGATACCTCGATCCATTCCCGTTGAATTACAGACGAACCGTTTTCGAGCGTAACCAGGGCCCTTCCACCGGCAGATGCCGGTAATATGGCTGTTACGGTTTCTCCCGGTTCGTAAGAGTCTTTGTCAATGGAAAAAGATAACATTTTGATGCCACTCGGGTCACTCTTATTAGAACGCCCTCGCCAGTCAGGCCAGTCCACGTAGATGGTACCTCCTGTAGCATGTCCGCTTTCACGGTCTTTGACGTAAACCAAATAGCGTCCCCAATCCGGATAATTCACTTTGAAACTGAATTGTCCTTTGCCACCTGTTGTGTTGAGTCTTCCCGTAGCTACGGGGGTGATGGAACTGCTGTTGATGTATGTTTCAAATGATTCGTTGTCGTTTTCCCACCACCAACTCCAACTGATGCGGTATATTTTGTATTCCAGACCGGAACGATTTACCGGCTTTCCGTCGGAGTTGACCGTTACGATATCAAAAATATGCTCTTTGTCTGTTTCGATATATCTGCCTTGTGGCTGGTTCAGATTGATACCCACGTATGACGGGAAAGGAGAGTAGGGAACTGACAGAGTCTGGATACTGGCATCTCCGCCCGGTTCGAATACCTGAGTCGTGATATTGGCACGAAGCATTCCCGGAGCATTCTCAGAGGTCGGAAGTTTCAGCATGAACCCGGTATTACCATTTTCATCCAGGGTACCGTTGAAAATATCGGTTCTTATTGATGTGAATTCTGTTGCCGGATTATTAAAGATGTATGTCTCGTAGTTCTTGAATTGTGTATTGACTTTCGACAGAGACATTTCGACTTTTGCTTTCAGACGCGATGCCGTTGCTCCGGTCAGCCAAGCTGATGAAAGATGTGCTTGTACTTCTTTATCCGCAGCTTTCAGAATCTCTCCGGGCAGTTTCAGGTTTATTTTCAGACGGTTCGGCTTTATGGTCTCCACACGGAGTGATTTGTGGAAAGCGGTACCTCCTACTTTTACATAAGCGTTCCATAATCCGGTGGGATCTTCCGGTTGTGTCAGGACCTTGAATGCATAGAAACCATTCAGCCCATTGGTTGAAATTTGTTTACTGTAAAATTGTCCTCTTGGATTGTAAAGCTCCAAAGTTACGGGATGTTTATCCGGAATACGTTTGTTACGGTCCTCCAGAACAAACGAGATATGCAAGGTGTCTCCTGGTCGCCATACACCTCTTTCACCGTATACAAATCCTTTCAAGCCTTTTTGGATGTCTTTGCCGCCTACATCAAAACGACTGGTAGACTGCTCTTCTCCATCGGCTACTTTTACATAAGCTTTCTGTTTTTCCGATTCTGCCACTACAATAAAAGGTGTTCCTTTCGTTTCTATTATTGCAAAACCTTCCGCATCTGTCAATGCTTCTCCGATAGGCTGTAACTGGAAATTGTAGACAATGACTTTAGCTTTTTCTACCGGTTTGGTGTCCAGAATATTGCTTACGGCTATCCAAAGTTTGTTCATCGAATTACGTTTTACGATCATACCTATATTGGAAGCCAGTACGTTACAAGCTGCTATCCGGTCGGACGTCATATAATAGGACGGATGGCAGGGATTATCCCGTTCATCCCATCGATATTGGCTCCAGTCGGCATTTTCATTCCCGCTGAAGTAATAATATGTTTCCGGTTTGTCCCAGACGGCTTCATCTTCTTCCGAAAGGATATCAGATTTGACCTTGGTCAGAGATTCGGTTTCTTCGGAAAATTGCATTTTCGGATTCTCACCACTGCCGCAGGGATAAGCCGAATATTCCTGCTTGAAGGATAGGATAACACGATAAATAGCACCCGGTTCCTGATGAATCAGGCCTGCCAGGTCGATGGAATAGTTTTCCCATTTATGGAGATCTTTTGAAGGATCTTTACCCAAAAACAGTGTCTTTTTATAAACCAGTCTTCCCGATCGTCTTAGTTCGTTGGCCGAGGACAGTGAGTTATTTTGCATAAACATTAGCACATTGTTCTCAAAAATGCGGATAACCCGTAGGTCTACAGCATACAGACTGACAGCCCGGAAAGGAATTACAAGATTTTTTGAATCGGGAATGATGGCACCTGCAGAAGATATTTCGACTTGAGGTTTCAGGTTCAGTTCGCCGAAAGAGATAGAATGGGAACCGCCCAATGCTTTGCCTTGATTGTTTTTCACTCCTTCATGTATTTTCAGGGTCAGTTTACTGAGATGACCGGCTTCAAAATAAACATTTACCTTATTATCCGTAATCTGGAAAATATAGGATGGAATCTCGGGTATTTCGATTAGACCTTTTAAATCCTGAGTATCAGAAACCGGATCAGAGAAGACGATTTGTATCCCGTTCTCAGGCTGACTGATACGTTCGGCGGAAAGGAAACGGAAGCTGTCTTTGGCAGGAATCGTAATGGACTCACTTTGTTTCCTGTCCATTCCGACAGGTTCCCCGTCTGCTGTAATTTTAAGATCGTAATCCTGTTCTTTTCTTTGGATATTACTGATAATGAAACTATATTCTAATGGATTAGATGTGGATCCTATGGTGATTGTAGAGGTACCGTTAGTGGAAAGTATTTTTTCAACTTGTTCTTTAGTCATTTTATCACTAAAACGGATTTCTCCCTTTACGGTTACCTTATCGGGTGAAGAAGAGGCTATTTCCAATGGAGCGGTATGCAGTGTGAAATTACTTTCTTGTACCCGGAAAGAGAAATCGAAAACTTTCAATTTGCTATCCACTTCGACAAAATCGCCTAGTTGGAACGAGCCTTGATATAACTTGCCCGGCTTTAGTTCTCCTTCTTCCGGAAGAAATTCGATGGTGTTATTACTCACCCAATAAGCTTTGCCTTTTAACGATGGAGTAAAACTGAACGGACAGTCTTTCAGTTCATTGTTAAGGTCTACCATTGGTTGATCTTGAGTCAGTTCGATTCGTATGGGAGAAGATTGAGAAATGACTCCACCTGTATAAGCATTGACATAAGGAGCATATTCCGATGACGGAATAATTTCTTTTGCGCTGCGTGTGCAAGCGAACAGTCCTGCGATAATTACTGTAAGAACACAGGAGAATAGAATTAAAAGATTCTTTTTTCCTTTCATAGCAAATAAGCGTTTAGTTTATTATTATTTTGTCAACCAATGATTTATATTTCTTTACTCTGTACTGAATTTCACTCCAGGCTTTAACCATCTTCCATCTGTCAGTCAAATCGCAGATATTATTACATCTGTATCTCTATCGGAAGTTTATAGGCCAGATCAATCATATATTTTCAAGGTTTATATTCACAAAGATACAATTTATCCTATAAAGAGTTTACTATTTGCACCCTCAAATTTATGCTTCGTATCTTTAGGTTATTCCTCAATAAAATCTGAATGTTCGGAAACGATTCGGACTATTATTACCCGCTTTGTGTTCTCGTTTACCTTAAATCGGTTATCCGTACGTTCTCCTATCAGCCAGGCTATTTGTTCTCCAAAGCATAATATCCATTGCTTTTCTTTTTCACTCAAAGAGAATTTTTTATCCGTCAGGTAGTCACTGACATGTTTTTTACCGGTCATTCCGAAAGGTATAAAAACATCTCCTGGTTTCCACTTGCGTATCTCCCATGTTTTATTTATTTTGTCAGCATCGAAGCAAGCCGTGTTTTTATCTTTTGGAATTATAAATTCAGAAGTATAATCGTACTCTTCCATAACTAACCGGAAAGGTGGCTGGGACTTTTCTGCAGTTGTATCTTCTTCGATTAATAACAGGTCACGGTCTTTTATGACTCTCCATCCTTTACCAAGGAAGATTTTTCCTGGTTGTCCGTCGAGCGTTTGCCTTATATTATCTATTTGGGTCGTGTTGAATCCTAGCGGGTGTAATACTTCGAATAAAATGGCTTCGGGTACCGGTTCTTGCAGCAAGGCTTCTATCCGGATGCCTTCGGGGGTCAATATACGTTTACGCGCCTCCCCTATACTTTGATTGTATAAAGTTGCTGCGTCATTCAGATAGTTGGTAGTGCGGATGATACTCTCTTTCACCGACGGATTGATCTCTTTCATCAGGGGCAATAAGTTTAAACGAATCTTATTCCGGGTATATTCATCCAAAAGATTGGTGCTGTCCGTTACGTAATCTTGGTCGATATATTGCAGATAGGCTATTATTTCTTCGCGACTCAGGCAAAGTAAAGGGCGAACAATGTTACCGTTTCGTGGACGAATTCCGAGTAATCCGTTGATACCCGTACCGCGAATCAGGTTCAACAATACGGTTTCTACACTGTCATCTTTATGATGCGCTGTTGCGATAACACTGGCTTCACGTTGTCTCCTAAGCGTTTCGAACCATTCATAACGTAATTCCCGGGCAGCCATCTCAATAGAAATATGTTTCTTTGCGGCGTATTGGGTTGTATCGAAATGTTCTATGTGTAAAAGAACCCCTGATTCATGGCATAATCGGCGCACAAAAGCTTCGTCTCTGTCCGATTCTTTATCCCGCAAATGGAAATTGCAGTGAGCAGCTTCGCAGGTATACCCCATTGATAGCAGGAGACGTAGCAATGCCACAGAGTCGGCCCCTCCGCTTAATGTCACCAATACCTTGTCATTCAGACAAAACAGCTTCTCTTTTTCGATGTATTGTGCTACTCTATTTTGTATCATATTGCAAAGATAATAGTTTTGCTAATAATGATAAGAAATCTTCCTTATTTAAAAACAATCTAAATAATTTGCATGCCCCAAAGTTATGAATTATCTTTGCGGAAAATTTTGAGGTACACACACTATGCGATTGTCCGAATTAAAAACAGGTGAGAAAGGAGTCATTGTAAAAGTTTTGGGACACGGTGGCTTCCGTAAACGAATTGTGGAGATGGGCTTTATCAAAGGTAAAACCGTAGAAGTATTGCTTAATGCTCCATTGAAAGACCCGATCAAATACAAAATAATGGGTTATGAAATCTCTCTGCGACGACAGGAGGCTGATATGATTGAGATTATCAGCGAGCAGGAGGCAAAGTCACAAACACAGGAGGCTGCTTATCATCAGGGGCTTACTGAAGATATCGATGTGAAGGAGGAAGACTTGAAACGGGTTGCTCTTGGAAAGCGACGCACGATTAATGTGGCGTTGGTCGGTAACCCGAATTGCGGTAAAACGTCTCTCTTCAATCTGGCTTCAGGTGCTCACGAACATGTGGGTAATTATAGTGGTGTGACGGTAGATGCTAAAGAAGGGTATTTTGATTTCCAGGGTTATCACTTCAAAATAGTTGATTTGCCGGGTACTTATTCTTTGTCTGCCTATACTCCCGAAGAAATTTATGTGCGCCGTCATATTATCGACGAGACACCTGATGTGATTATCAATGTGGTTGATTCTTCAAATCTGGAGCGTAACCTCTATCTCACTACCCAGCTTATTGATATGAATGTACGTATGGTAGTGGCTCTTAACATGTATGATGAACTGGAAGCCAGTGGTAATACGCTTGACTATCTCCTGTTAGGAAAGTTGTTCGGAGTTCCGATGGTGCCTACTGTCTGTAAAAGGAATATCGGTGTGGACCGTCTTTTTCATGTAGTCATCAACCTTTATGAAGGTGCCGACTTTATTGATAAAAAAGGGCATATACATCCGGAGGTGGCAAAGGAAATTATGGATTGGCACCAGTCCTTACCCAATTTTAAAGACCATGGTGAACATCCGGCTGATTATACCCATGGCAAAGAACCGGTGGGTAAAGTGTTCCGCCATATTCATATCAATCATGGACCCGATTTGGAGAAAGCCATTGATGCAGTGAAAGAGGAGATTTCGAAGAACGAGTTTATCCGTCACAAGTATTCTACTCGTTATCTTGCTATCAAGTTATTGGAGAATGATCCGGAAATAGAACGTTTTATTCATACTCTGCCCAATGCTGTGGAAGTAGAAAAGAAGCGGGATAAAGCAGCCCGTCGCATTCAGGAGACGATGAATGAAGATAGTGAGTCGGCTTTGACTGATGCCAAATATGGTTTTATCAGTGGTGCTCTGAAAGAGACTTTTACCGATAACCACCTGGAGCAGGAACAGACAACCAAGGTGCTCGACTCTATTGTAACCCATCGCATTTGGGGATATCCCATCTTCTTTCTTTTTATGTATCTGATGTTCGAAGGTACCTTTGTGATCGGTGAATATCCGATGATGGGTATCGAATGGCTCGTTGAGGCACTGGGGAATCTGATCAGGGATAATATGTCTGAAGGTCCGCTGAAGGATCTGATGATTGATGGTATTATTGGTGGAGTAGGAGGAGTTATCGTCTTTTTGCCTAATATCCTGATATTATATTTTTGTATTTCTTTGATGGAGGATTCGGGCTATATGGCTCGTGCAGCTTTTATTATGGATAAGATCATGCACAAGATGGGGTTGCATGGCAAGTCGTTCATTCCTTTGATTATGGGTTTCGGTTGTAATGTACCTGCTATTATGGCTTCGCGTACTATTGAAAACCGAAAGAGCCGTTTGATTACCATGCTTGTTAATCCATTGATGTCATGTAGTGCCCGTTTGCCTATCTATTTGTTATTGGTCGGTGCTTTTTTCCCAAAGAATGGTAGCTTGGTCCTATTGGCTATTTATGCTATCGGCATTGCATTGGCAGTTATCATGGCGCGTCTGTTCAGTCGTTTTCTGGTCAAAGGGGATGATACTCCGTTTGTGATGGAGCTCCCTCCTTATCGTATGCCGACCATGAAATCCATCTTCCGCCATACATGGGAGAAAGGTGCGCAATACCTCAAAAAGATGGGAGGAATCATCATGATTGCTTCTATCATTATCTGGTTCTTGGGGTATTATCCCGATCACGATGCTTATCCTACCCAGGCAGAACAGCAGGAAAATTCTTATATTGGTCAAATCGGTCAGGCAGTGGAGCCTGTGCTCAAACCGTTGGGCTTCGACTGGAAGCTGAGTATCGGTTTGCTCTCCGGTGTCGGTGCCAAAGAATTGGTGGTAAGTACACTTGGCGTACTCTATACAAATGATGCCGATGCCGATGTAGTCAGTTTGGCCGAACGAATTCCGATTACACCGCTTGCGGCATTTAGCTATATGCTGTTTGTGTTAATCTACTTCCCGTGCATTGCCACGTTGGTAGCCATCAAGCAGGAATCCGGTAGTTGGAAGTGGGCTATCTTCACGGCAGGATATACCACGGCGTTGGCATGGCTTGTTTCATTTGCCGTCTATCAGATAGGAGGAATGTTTTTATGAATTGGCAGGAATGGGTAGTCGGGCTACTGATTGTATTGTGCGTAGCCCGTATTCTTTATGGTATTTATCTTTTTTTTCGTCGTGTGAAGGAAAATGATAACCCTTGTGCGAGTTGTGCAAGTGGCTGTGAATTAAAGGATATGATGGAAAAGAAGCAGAAGGAGTGCTCGTCCAAGAAAAAGAATACAAAGAAAAATTGTTGCAGATAGTTTGGTAGTTTCAAAATTTGTACTACCTTTGCAACCGCAAACGAGAAACAAGGTTCCTTGGATGAGTGGCTTAGTCAGCGGTCTGCAAAACCGTGTACGGCGGTTCGAATCCGCCAGGAACCTCTTAAAAAACTCTTGTAACTAACTGAATTTCAGTATATGTTACAAGAGTTTTTTCTTTTTAGGATTAGAAGGGGCTCACCGTAAAAATCTTGACTATGTTCCTCCCTTCAGGCATACTCGCTTACTTTGATTTAGTCAATCATGTCTCCTGAGTAACTTGCTTCATCCTCTTCCTTGAGGAAAAGTCTTCGATTCCTGAAAAATACTCCCATTTACATCTTCATTCCAAAGGCTTCTTTCCGGAAATAGAAGTACAAGACTTCCCCATTCGCGGCAAGACAGTATACCTTCGTATCAAACGTCGTCGTTGGGAAGATCCTGAAACAGGTCAGACCTATAGTCACGATTGGAAAAGAGGCCAGGGCAAAGAGAGAAAGCTATGAGCCGGAGGTCTTTAGCAACGGGGATACTCTTAGGCAATTGTTGGCTAGAAGCCGGTATCTGCTGTTCAAGGCACCGGGCAAGTGGACGGACAGCCAAAAACGGAGGGCTGGAATCCTGTTCAAGCAATTCCCGGATATAAAGGCCGTGTGTTATTATGCGTTAAGATTGGGAAAGATTTTTACTGATTATATAGACAAGGATGTGGCGTGTGCCAAAAACTTAGAGGTGGGTGTTAAGAATAGAACTTTTATAATGGAAGTGTGCTGTATCTAAGTACTTTTTAGTAGTTTTGCATAATAATGAAATCGAGAAATAAAATCTCTCTTTTAAGCAATAGATAGGATATATGAAACATATCTTCAATAAGGAACAATGCCAAAAAGCAACATTCATTCTTGAAAGCCCTTTGGCTAAATTGTCGGAACTTTACTCAAGCGAGATAAAAGACTTGGCTGTTGTATGGTGCTATTATTCGGGGAGAATAGAGGGTAATACCTATACCTATGTTGAAACAGAAGCATTACTTAAGGACGGCATCACTTCCGAAAAAAAATATGAAGATGCTAAAATGCTGAAAAATCTATATAATACATTCATTTCCGAACTGGAATATATTCATCAAGAGAAAAATAAGGAGATTATAGATGAACGTACTCTTTTCAGACTTCATCAATCTATTTCCACAGGTTTGGTTTCTAATGAGGAATCAGGCTTTTTAAGGACACGTGCAGTTAGGATCAGCGGTACTGATTATGCTCCTCCAAAAGATTTGCAAGAAATAAAAAGTAAATTGGGAGAGATATTATATGAGCAAGACGTTTATACTAATCCATTGGAAAAGGCAGTTTTCTTACATTGTAATATTGCACGGCTGCAACCTTTTATAGATGGGAATAAAAGAACTTCTCGCATGATAGAAAGTGTTGTCATGATGAATGCTGATATTATTCCTGTATATTCAGCAAAAGATGCTGATATTTTGAATTACAGGAAAGGGTTGATTCGATTTTATGAAACGGGGGATTACACTAAGTATTCTGACTACTTTCTAAATAGGCAGTTGGAACGCATTAAAGAAATAGATATATAATTTAAATCAAGACTAATTTAGTCGAATGTAAGAACTGTATTTGCTAATTTCCTTGATAATCAATGATATTAGGGAAATTTTAAAAAAACGCCAGGAACCTCTTAAAGAAAAGGGAGTAAAGGATCATATCTGAATTCGGGATCGTCCCTAAATTTTGAGGGATTATTTTATTATGCATGAGTCATAGCTACAATTCACTTTACAATTACCTCTGCTTACTCTATTCACAACCTACTTATGAAGATAAGAAGGATAAACAAAAGATATTTCGACTGTATAACGATTTGTTTTCTGAGCAAAAAGAATATCCGAATGCTTATCCGTGTGCTATAATGGGTGACGGATAATACCAATGCGGTCTTGTTACTTGATGAAGAAGACTCTGCACGTTATATCGTTTATGCAGAGCCGAAAAAATAATATTTTTTTTACCATCCACTTTATCTATATAGGTACCAGTTCTTATTTCAGCTTTTCCAAGAAAAAAAACTCTATTTATGCTTATGCTATTTGCATGTGCTGATTGTTTTCTTATTGCCAAACGTTACTTGCAGATTATTTTAGTATTCACTCTGGAGTGGATGTCCCGATATGTACTGATTTTAGTGGTATAGATGCTTGATTTTTGATGTGCGAATTGGGGTACTTTATAAGTTCTTACCGTTTAAATCCATATAAATTTAGGTTTTTCCCTATAAGTAATTATAGAATTCACAGATCAGGTATGATTTTCCTGCTTTACTTTTGTTGCAAACCTAAAAAAAACATCATGAAAAAGATTTTATTTATTCTATTTACAGTTCAGTTTATTCTGATCCCTCGGATAACAGGAAGTTATGGTGCAAATTCTATCGGAAATAATCATGGACATTCGGTAACTAATCAAGGAAAGAAAACCATCAAGAAAGACATCTTTGGAGATACTGTCATTGAGGACAATCACGGTAATAGGAAAACCATTAAGAAAGATATCTTTGGAGATACTGTCATTGAGGACAATCGCGGTAATAGGAAAACTATCAGGAAAGACATTTTTGGAGATACTGTCATTGAGGACAATCGCGGTAATAGGAAAACTATCAAGAAAGACATTTTTGGAGATACTGTCATTGAGAACAATTGCGGTAATAGGAAAACCATTAAGAAAGACATCTTTGGAGATACTGTCATTGAGGACAATCGTGGTAATAGGAAAAGCATCAAAAAAGATATCTTTGGAAATACTGTCATTGAAAATAATAAAGGTTATAAAAAGACCATTAAGACAGATATATTCGGTAATAAAATAATCGAAGATAATCATGGGAAAAAGCAAATTATTAAAAAAGATATATTCGGGAATGTTATTATTGAGAATTACTAAGGCATCTATCTAAGTATGATAAAGAGCAGGACTTGCAGTGTGGACTTATGCTCAGAATCAAAAACATTTTTTATATAATATCAACAACAATAGACTGATAATGACACGGACTATGGAGTATTACTGTTAACTGCTTCTCAGCGTGAGGATGACGAGGAAAAGAAAGAAAATCCGATACCGGAAAATTTTGTTTTTTACAATTGAACCTGAGGTCGTAGCATTGGCTGCAAGTGAATTTTGTCAATCTTGTGGATTCTTCTAATATGTCTGTTTTTTTATATATTAGCTTCGAAAATTAGACTGAGTCAGTTTAAAAATGGAGGTGTGCCGGGATGTACTTTCCCGCCTGGTCAGCATTTTCGGCACGCCCCCATCCATGTATCTACTTTTATTCCAGAATAAAGATGAATCCTTTGTCTTTGGGAACTTTTATTTTATCTTTTGGCGACAGGCCGAATCCTTCCTGGAAACCTTTGATGTCAGGAGCCGTCAGCCTGGCTTTATCAGCGTCAATGCCCAGTTTCTCCCAATCTATCTGCAGTTTTATATCACTGTCTTTTTTTGCCCAACTGGCAATGGCAATCATTACTTTGCCATCTTTCACAAACGAGGTTGCCAGAATGTCATTGCGTCCTGTCTTCACTGGATTGTAGGATACCCAATAGCCCATCATGCGGCTGTCTTTTATGCCGAATGCATCCCACACCTTCCAGAGTTGTGAGGGGACGGATTCCATCGGTTCGCGTGCGGTCATCCCGTACAGCATGCCCCGGTAAGGATTGCCGCCATCCTGCAACATTTCGCTCATCATGCCGAAGGGGATACCCGATACGTCTGTCAGCCAGTATTCCGGTGACTTTTCGTATTTAAAGTATTCTCCAAACCAAAGGCGGTCCAGGTAAGGCATGTGTTCCATGTAAAGGAATATGCTGTTGATGTAACCGTCGGCCGGATTGAACTGATTGGCTGAATGGACATCGATGCGCGGATCGGGACGGTTACTTTCCAGTACCCGGCGGATGCGTTTCATCGTGTTACGATCGAAAGCCAAGTCATCGATATAGACTCCGTCGATGCCGACATTTTTTGTCAGCCAGTTCAGTCCTTCCACATAGAAGTTGTGCCAGCGCGAAATGCCGGTGTTCACGATTGCCGCATCCTTGTAAGCATCTACAAACCAGGCTCCGATGTAGTCGCCGTCCAGATGTTCCTGTAGCCAGGCATAGCCTCCTCCCTTGCCCGGTGAGAAGATTTCGTGTCCAAGGCTCTTCAGGGCAAACAGCTCCGGTGCATGGTTCGTCAGTTCGCGTACCGTATAGTATATTTTCACTTTATATCCTTTGGCATGCGATTCGTCTACGTACTGCTTCATGAAGGCAGGGCGGAAGAAAGGATAGTTGATATGCGGATTCACCGCATTGCCGTGATGCAGGTTGATAACGTTTGCTCCTGTTTCTCCCACAACGTCTACAGCCTGGTAGGCGTGTGCGTCGCCCTCTTTCAGTTTCTCGGCAGGCTGGTATCCGTGGTAGTAGTGGTCGGTCCATTGCTTCATCGTGTCGATGGGCTTGAAGGGAGTTACCAGTACCAAGAAGTCGAAGTTCAGCTCTTCGCCCTTTTGGAGGGTACGGCTGCCACTGTATGTCTTGATGTCTACCTGGTTTCCTTTCTCTTTATAGCTGATGCCGCCTTTACCGTCGTTAAACCAGGATGGAGGCATGTTCAACGGTTGCATTTTGTAGAAGTTTGTGTTTAGTGGACGGCGATAGTTCTCTGCACGGAACAGGCATTGCATGCCGGCGTTTACATCGCCAAACCAGAAACCTTCCTGATTCCGCTCCACATTCCATTTCCATTGGTCGCTTTTCGGGCGCAGTGAGCCTTCATAACCCATTCCCAAACGATATTTGGCCGTTGTTGCCGGCATGGAAGTTAACAGGGCTATATCGTCTACCGATGTATTTTCGGCAGCCTTTACTTTGATCTGATAATTCATGAAACCATCGAATTCCATACTTGCAAGTACTGTTATGTCCAGTGCCCCTGCTTTTCCGGTAGCGGTCCAGCTTACCGTTCCGTCTTCCTTCTTGCCGAACTTTAGCGGTGAAGTGATGGTGACGGGCAGTGGCTTTCCATTCTGGCGAATGACAAATTCCATCGGTTGTGACAGAATGTCTTTGGGTTCTTTGCCTATGGAAGTCATCTCTTCGGTGAAGTAACTCTGGATGGAAGCCGGCAGTCCCAGTTCGCCGGCAGTGACGCTGCGTCCCAGCACGCTGATTGTACGGTCTGCCACCTTTATCGGAATGAATGGCTTCACCGGCCGGTTATTGACTGCATACTGTGAATTCAGCCAGCGCAAACGTGACAAACGCCACAAGTCTCCGTCTCCTTTGTCTACCAGTACGTTGTCCGACAGGTTAATGGCTATGTTCACTTCCTGTGAAGCACCGCTCAGGTCGCTCACGGTGACCGTGCCCCGGTAGATCCCTCTGCCGGCATGTTCCGGCATCTGGATGCCGATCCATAAAGGTTGTACACGGCCTTTGCCGACGTTTACCTCCGGATGTATCGGGCGTCCCAGCCAGTCGGTTCCTTCCGTGTTGAAACACGTAAGAGCTGATGCAGGTATACTTCCGTTCTTTCCTTTCAGGTCGGTAAAGGTTACTTTGACTCCGTTCACCGGATTCTTGAATGCCCACAGTCCCAGTTGCAGCACATAGTATTCGTTCAGATCCGCTTCACCGAAAAACTCGCCTGTGGCTCCTTGCGTCACCTGGCGGTATGACAGATCATCGAACATGCGAATGGGATATTTACGGTCTTCGGGCAACAGCAGGAAAGGCTTGTTGCTGTTAGCATCGATCAATGCCTGCTTCTCCTGTGCTGTGGCGATGATTTCCATCGGATAGAAGCTGTTGAAACTGCCCAGCGATTCGAAACGTACCAGCTTGGCTTGTACCGCCTTTCCGGCCGGAGTGGCTTTACAGGTTGCTTTCCATTGCGGATCCGCCTTATCCGGTTGCTGAGGATAGTTTACTTTCGGATAGGGCCCTCCCGAGGTGTGGTAGGGGAGGTAGTACACATAATAATCTCCGGCATTTCCGCTTGCGTCAAATCGGATGCGTCCGTATTCACGGTTGATTTCCACCGGAAGTACATTGTCTACCGCTTTGCCGGTAGATACATTGATCACAATAATCCCTTTTTGTTCGGGATTGGCGTCACGTCTGCGCCAGGGGATATAAGCTTCCGCTACGGAGGCGGGAGTGTTCACGGAAACAATGGCGCGATGGTTACCCAGTGTGTCGGGTGTCCAGTAGTTTTCGCCGTAAAACGAGGCTTCGGGGACGAAGTCTTGAGCCGCTGCCGGAAGGGTTAACAAAGCTGACAGTGCCCATAAAAAGAGTTTCTTCATAATGTTTATCTAATAACTATGTGCAAATTTACAAAGAATCATTTATGGATTTGGCAGATCGGCCGTTTTTTTATTATAAACCGTTTCTGCCCAAAAGCCTGTGTGGTAATCGGGTATGCGATTAGCGATGTTTCGCTCCGATTATCCGGAAGAATCTTTTTGTGGGAAAAATATTTTTTATATTATCTTTGCGCCCTCAAAATGAATAAACCCTACACTATGAACAGAAAGCAAATTCTGTGTATCTCGCTTCTGGCATTCTCGCTGTGTGCCTGTCAGGATGATGATACAGCCGATATTCTCGATGCTTTTGGCACTCCGCCTGCTTTGACGAAGATGACGGCACAAGAGTTTCTCGATCAGGGAGAACAGATGTTTGAAGATGGCGAAAGCGTGGACGAGATTGTTTCCGCCGATCGTGCCTTCTATGTGAATAACCCCTTTAATGTTTCGATGGCGGATGGAAAGCTCCGGCTGTTCAACGGCATGGCGCACGATTTCAAGGAAGTCTCCCTTTGGCTGACGATGCCCCATTTGCGTGACACCATCCAATTGATGCAATTTGAGGAAGTCCCCGGTTTTTATAACATCAAACTTGATTCTCCATTGAAAATGGGAGAGGCCGTCTACGCTTCGAAGAGTGGAAAGCCTGTCCGTGTGAATAATCTGGCACTGCTGTCGCCCGACCAGTATGAATTGCTGCTTTCGTGCAACGACTCCGTATTCGATATGCTGAAGACCATCAAGATGAAAACCCGTATCCAGATGGGAAAGTACGGCAGTGGAAACTGGGGAGTCATGACAGCAAATGCAGCCCGCTACTATGCCACATCGGCGGTGAATATGGCTGTCATGTTCAGTTCCGAAATTTTTCGTGATTCATTGATGAACTACAAAGGTAGCATTCACAATGATGCAGGAAAAGAGATCGACCGTGAAGGGCTACTGAATTCGATTCTCAATAAACAAAGTCTTGTGTTCGGAGTGGTTACCGGTTCCGGTATCGCCGGGCTCGGTGGAGGAAATGCTTTGGGATTGCGTGAAGAATATCTGGCCGGATTCTTCTACCAGAACCGGGTGGCAATCGATTGCAACTGGGTGCTTCATGTCTGGATTCACGAGCTAGGCCACTGTCTGGGCTATGGTCATTCCAGCAGCCTGTGTTACGGGTCGGTGCCCGATGAAATAGTACCGAAAGTGTATCGCTACATGATGAAGCACCGCATGCTGCCTTATATCATCAATCCCTTTAAGAGTTACAATGATTATAATCCCGGCATCAACGATGCCGACAATCCCGACATAGAGCTATGATGAAGAGACATAACATACTGACGGTACTGGCAGTCCTGCTGCTCACCTTTGCCGCATGCGATAAAAATAGTGCCCCCGGATTCAGTTTCACGACCGACTCCATCCTTACATTGACTTTCGATAAAGAGCTGGATGCCGCCTTTGTCGGAGTGGGGACCCAAAATTACAATCCGGTGGGAATGCGGCGTTCGGGAGATACTCTTTTCATTGCCAACCGTGCCGAAGGTTCTGACGGTGTGTGGGTGGTACGCGCTTCGACCGGGGAGTTGCTTTATTCGCTGACCGGCTGGACCTACAACGGGAAAAACGAGAAGTTCGACAATCAGGTGATGGATGTGGCGGTCAGCAGCGATTACATCTTTGTGGTGAACCGTTCATCCCGGATCGACCTGTTCCGACGGAACGATTATTCGTATGTGACCACCATCGGGCGTACCGGATGGCAGTCGAGTTCTCTGTTGCAATGCGAAGCGGCCGAAGTGGCCGGTGATAAATTGTTCATCCGTGACAAACAGAAGATTAAAGTGGTGCAGATTTCAGATTGTACGCCTGAAAATCGTTTTAAGGTTCCTGTCTTTGCTCAGAATACGGACAGTACGTCTTCTAATAACGGTTTTAATCTTGAGTCCGTCGCGCGGCATGAAGGCTTGATCTATGTGTCCGACTACGAAACCTCACGCATCCTGGTGATCGATCCCGCCACCGTGGCGGTCAAGGGAGAGCCGGTACGCTTTTTGCGCTCTTACCGCATGCCGAACAAACCGCTCAGTATGGGATTCTTTCAGAACGAAATGTATGTTGTCTGCGCAAATAACTGCATCGTGAGAGTAGACCTCCGTACCGGGAAAGAGCTCGGCTCTTATTCATCCTTTGCCGGAGGAGTGGGGCTGGGAACTCCCGGACGCCTCTTGTTCCATAATGATACATTCTATCTTGCAGGACGCAATGCCAATGCTCCCCGGCTGATACAGGGGAAAGTTATGTTTGTTGAAATATCCGAGCTGGACTAAAAAAATGAATAATTACGATTCGCTGCAGATTATGCAGGTTTGTACACTCCTCTATATCCGGATGACGGTTTAAGAGAAGAAAACTTTCTGTGTCGTCTGTGGTGAGAAAACAATCAAGCATGAATTTGAAATTTTTATATCTGTTATTATTGATATCTGCCCTGTGTATATCCTGTTCCAAGGACGAAGAACCTTCGGATAAGGGCAGTACTTCTCCCCAAGAGCCGGTTTACACCACCTTTACAGATGCCGGCGAAGTGGTTGTTCCCGGAGTGCTTCCGGCCAATTTCACTCCCCGGTCCGTACGGGTCAAGGGGGACACTTTGTTTGTTGCCAATACCAATGCCGCTGACCGTTCCGTGCTGTTGCTGAACCTGACGACAGGCGAACTGATCGGACGTATCGATTCATGGGTACGGAAAGGTGTCAAAGAGACCTTTAATGCCGAGATAGGCGACATGGCTGTTTCTGACCGTTATATCTTTGTGGGTATGTACAACTCCCGTATTAATATTTTTGACCGTCGCACCCTTCAGTTTGTCAATGCCATCGGGCGTTCAGACGGAAAGTGGGGAGACGATATTTATAGCATGACCCATTGCTACGGACTTCGTGAGTGTGGCGAGAGACTGATGGTGCGTGATAAAAATACCATTCGCGGCTATTGGATTTATGAAGCCGTTACCGAACCTGCGTTCCGGGTTCCCTGGATCGGAAAGGTGAAAGTGCCCGAAGGAGTCGGATATGACTATCAGGCCCGTATCCATGGTATGGCAGAGTATGACGGGCGTATGTATCTGACCGACTGGTACAACAAGAGTGTGCAAGTGTTCACTCCGTCGAAAATGGAGATCGTGTTCGGTGAAGAGACACATATCACTTCCGATGCCGTGTTTAAGTACGATGATATTCAACCGCTCGGACTGCTTGCCTACGGAGGCGAATTACTGATGTCGGTACAGAAGAGTGGGAAAATACAGCGTTATGATCCGGAGACAGGAGACCTGCTCGGAGTGCTGGCCGAGTTTCCGGGTAAGGAGATCGGGCGCATGGAGATAGCCCGGGGAATGCTTTACTACATTGACCTCAAAGCCGGGAAACTGATGAAGGCAAAAGGAGAATAAAGAACGGCGAGAGTGTGTCATGACTCACCACAGAGCAATCTGTGGTGAATACGAGTTTCGACACACCCTCGTTCTTTCATCTGCATGTCCTATCCGAAGCAGAAGTAATACTCAGAACCGTCGCTGACATAAAAAGAATCTGCTTTCTTTTCGATAAAAAGAACTGTTCTCTTTTGCCAACCATCCGACAGCAAGCATTACATCGTCTATATTCAGGCAGGTCAAGCTGCAAAGTTCTTTCACAGAGACTTTTCTTGCATGTATAAGTATTCGTCATACTTTTCTGGAGTTTTCTCCGATTTTCACTTTTTCCATATTACTATTTATAGCCTATTTAAATTAAATTTGGTGGTAAATTCTTTATCTCCAAGTTGATAATTGTCCTTTTTGTTTGCTTTTATAAGAAAAAACAGACACAGGCTGAATAAGATAACTTAAGTTTCGGAAGTGAGTTTACGCCGTCTGA